>ERZ1673743.28-NODE-28-length-226040-cov-90.899657_pt1 | contig 226040 bp, 151 predicted proteins | sample MGYA00580197_ERZ1673743 | MGnify/ENA primary metagenome ERZ1673743 (study PRJEB41218, sample SAMN15661795) | gut metagenome | host: Homo sapiens | place: Canada: London | collected 2015-08-20/2019-03-30 | study: EMG produced TPA metagenomics assembly of...
GTTTCGAAAGAAAAGTTTGCGAAAGTTGGCAGTTTTTCGCGTTGTTTTACAAAACAAGGGTAAAAAGAGGGTATTTTTGGGAAAAAGGCAGGAAAAAGGGGAAAGCAGTAGTAAGGGAACAGGCGGTTTACATCTGTCATTATAGAGAGATTTCGGTTCCTTTATCATTTAATTATTTTCTCCTTATTATATATAGGGGGCTGGAAAGACGAAAAGGAAGGGCAGGATGGGCAAAGAAAGGGGGCGGACGGAGGAAAAAGCCTCGCCTACCCTCTCCAGAAAAGGCACAAAAGCCTGCGCCAATCCTTCGGGATGGTCTCGGGATCCGTTCGGGATGGAAAGCGGTACGCGGACAAGTGGATTTCTCATGCAAGAGAACTGACTTAGTAATCGCACGCAGATTAGGCTCAAAAGTGGGGTAAAAAATGAAGTTAACTTCGTAGCCCTATGAATATAACTTCGTAGGCCAATGAAGTTAACTTCGTAGGCCGATGAAGTTATATTCATTTTTAGGGGCAGTTAGGAGGGGGCTTCAGCGCGACCTTGCCGAGGGTTGCTGATAGCCCGAGTTGGTGATAGCTTAAGGCCGCGCTGGGTGGTAACTTATGACCACATTTAGTGACTACTTGGGATAGTCTCAAGGTGGAATAGAGTAGAAGTGTGAAGGAGTGTCTTCAGCCCACCTTGCTGTCCTATTTAACCCAACTTGCAGCCTATATGCGTATAACTCTTTGATTCTCAAGTATCGTTTTTTTGAGTTCAGAAAAATGTACCACACAAATTTTTCGTCTTCGCTTTAAGGGAGGAGAGGTCAAGTCGAGTTTCTTGTACAAATCAGAGAGCTGTTTCTCGGGCTCTGTGCACTGCCGTACCTCAACCTGGTTACCGTCGATCCGCTTTGCGATAGTACTTACGACTATCTGTGTACCGGCTATTCTCATTACTTCCTGCCATGACATCCTGCTTCCCTTCCGCCGAAGCTGATACTGTGTGATTGATACAATCCAGTAAGCAAGTACTGCCAGATTAAAATGGCCCTTGATGGCTTCATCCGTCTGATGATAGACAGGACGGATGTCAAGGTCGGTCTTCAAGGTTTCAAAGACGGTCTCGACCCTTCTGATAACGTTATAGAACTCCCAGATCTGCTTCTCGCTATAGCCTTTGAGACTTATCGTTGGCAGCTACGTAGTTCACCACCTCTTTCAATGCCTTGACACGCATCGACAAGACGTCTCTATTGGCTATCAATCGAGTCAAGGATTCTCCGTCCTGAACTATCTGAACGTTGGTGATGTTGATGCGATAAATCAAGTCTTCCAACTGGACGACTGCTTCATCCAGTTCCTTGTACAATTCCTCCACGTTATCGCAAGGTTCATCGCCCTCCTGCACTTTGGCGCTCTCCTTGATACGTTCTTTCAGTTGAGCCACTTTCTTCTGCAAGTCGGCTCTGATGCTCAATGCTTCTGCAAACTTCCTAATCTTCTATTTTTATATATGTCGTTAAACTTCTTGTTTTATTTTATATGCTATTTCTTTCTTGTCGGATTCAGCGTATGTTTTCCTCCGAACTCTTTCACATCTTCCTCTACAAGTTTTTGGAACCACGATGGTTCATTATCGAGCGGTCCAATCTCTGCATCTCTCGTATCGCAAACTTCATTCTCATATTGCAAATGAACCTTTACCACGAAATCATCCATGCGAAGAATGTCGGGCAGGCTATAGTCTTGATGCGTATGCAGAGCATGCATGGCATAACAAACGCAAATATCAGCAAACTCTGGTTTGTGAAGATAACATTCATCCCAGGAATCGCCATCATCCAATTCGTTTCTGAATGTTTTATATCCTTCCTCGGTAGTCCCAACAAAATTGCGAAAAACACCATTCACGATTGTATCCATCTTATAGCGTCCTGCACTCATCAGTTCATCTAACAGATGAATCATATAATGAAAATCAGATCCGTAATAATCATCGTTCTCCATCTTTACTACAGCATCGTCATCTCCATACTCGAAACGCAACACTCCTTCCACCTCATAACGATAGCGATCATCCACCTTATAAGGCGTATGAAACAAAGTGCGCCACATGTTTCTGCACTGGGCATAACATTCCTGAGTCAATTTGAAGAGTTTATCATTCTGATAGCGAAATCTCTCCACTTCGGCAGGAGTCGGATGAAGCATCATCTCATTCAATACAACATATCTTACTCCCATTAAGACTTCGATGACATCATGCTCGCTTTCACTCATGTGACGTAGGAACCATGCCTTTGCAAAATCATAGTTCACGATTTTCTTCACACGTTGCTCCACATTTTGTAGCACCTCACGTTTCTCATCAACAGTAGCCACCTCTCGGATATATTCGAGAATCTCTGAATAAGCATCATCGTCGTCAAATCCCTTATCCTCAATTCTGTCCAAGCATTTTTTCCAATCACAATTTTCCTTCATATTCCCCTACTATTTTACCATTACACACTTCTATTATCTTATCATCGCCGAAACTTCCGCCCCGTACCTTGTAAGGAGCGTTTCGCTTCAACGTCTTCTCCAAATACTCCAAGTCCTTGGGACGAAGATGAGTAAGAGCGAAATCCACCTCATTCAGCTGCGACTGATTGCTCAAGGCAAGATGCTGGAGATTGTGACACATAAAGATGTCCAAGCGGCGCAACTTGCCGTTCTTGCTCAAATTCAAAGACACCAAATCTTCGGATCCATCAATATGCAACTCCTCCAAGAGAGGATTGGCAGAGAAATCCAACTTCTCGTTTCTTATCGCGCTGAAGTCTATGAACTCCAACAAAGGATTTTTGCTTACGTCGAGCAATTGCCCACCATATCCCGAATATCCCAGGATACGCAAGCTAGGACATTCCGTGAGAATCACATCAAAGGTTTTCACCTCGAACATGCCACATCCATCAAATCCGATAATGGCATCCTCCTCTTCCGAACAGATGGTAATGGTGTAGTACATGCCCTTCTCAGGATAGGCATGACCTGCCTCCACCCAAGCCAACTTTTCGGAAGCAGGTTTCTGTTTACCTGTCACGACCTGTACCTTTCCATCGCCCCAAGCGATTCTTGCCTTGCTGCCTTTCTTCAGCATCAAGTGCAAGCCTACGGTTTCCCCCATTGTCCAGTCCATAGTCTGGATATTGATTGTAATCTGTGCCATATATTGAACTTTATTTAAGACAGTTTTATCACTATATCATGCTTATGAAGAAATCTTGGTAAGTCTCTTCTGTTTTTTCTTGAAACAAGAATCAACCCATCTAAAGCCTTCCATGAGGTAACGATAACTCTTATTTCTGTCTCCTAATATCATATTGCAGTTTTCTGTAGCAGTCTTAGCATCTTCTCCTAATAGCTGAGACAAGAATTTCCAAAAGGTTGCCCTATGATGAGGATACCTCAAATGCGCCAACTCATGAAGAATGACCATATCTATATACGGCAATGGATAAATCATCAAATATGGAGATAAATTTATGCGGCTTCCATCAAACCAACACCTGCCAAAGGCTCGAAAATCCCAATTCAAGGTTAATGTCTCAGCAAATAGTTGCTTTTCGTTTTCCAAATAAAGGAATCTACAAGGCAATACTTTTTGAGCAACAGCCTCCACAAAGTCCTTAAATTGTGCAAATATCCAGAATTGCAACTCTCTATCTTCAAAACAAGTATTCTCAGAATAATATATTTGGAACTCATCGGAAGTCGCTTTTACGAATAACGCACAGTACTTATCAAGCACATAGCAACTTCTAACCTTTTCAGCATGAGAGCCTAAGGTATTTAATGCCTGCTCCTCCAAGACCATCCAAACCACTTTGAAGAATTTAGTCTTAAAGCGGAATTGAGGATTGATGTATGGACAAACAGGTTCAAAATCTTCTGCTCCATGCATATAAGTTTCATTTTCTTCAAGTTTTTTACTCCATACCTTAGTAATTTTGGCCTGTTCAATGTACCATTCTTTTGGCTTTACTTCTACAAATCCCATAGCAATATCGTTTAATTAATTATGTTTACGACTGCAAAGGTAAAGGTAAGGTATGTCAAATCGTGGCGCAAGCAAGAAAATTATCTCAAAAATCTTTGTATCACCTTGTGCCAATAATCCCAGGAGTAGCCTACGGAAGGATGGTTTACCGCCATCACTTTCACCTGCTTACCATTACTCAGAAGATAAGCACCCGTAGCAACAGGATAACCATCCACTACGATGTCGTCGCCATCTTGCCAGCCAACATTAGGAAGATTGTTCCAAAGTCGCTTGCCCCAGACGATGACATACTCCGGCTGATACTTTTCGATAACCTCAAAGAAAGCCTTGCCTGCTTGGCGATATTGCTCCCCAGTGCCTGCCTCACGAGGACCACCCATCGCCACTTGCAGATAGTTGAAGAAGATGACCGAGTTCCAGATCTTCAGCCTCATCGTCTGATCTGTCTCCTCACCCACTAACGAACGCTCAAACTTCAAGAAAGTCCGCATCCAGTTCTGCCGTTCCTTGTTCTCATTGAGATAATCCCCAAGCACCTGCTGCGTAAAGCCCATACACTCCCGATGTAGCTGGCAGTCGCTACAATCCGCACAACTCTCATCACAATAATGACTCTCGCCCAATATCATGATTCGCTTGCCGAATATCCCCCCGTTGGCATAATCCTTGCCAACGAAGGGTTGAAAGAAAATTTTGCTATTCATATTTTAGAACAATGAAGCTATCCAATCATAAGCCCAAGTTCCTAAACTAATGGCCCATGAAATCACCACATAAATCAACCAGCAAAGCACAACAATGAACACAGCCGTCCAGAATGCCTTCTTGTTCACCTTGTTGATAATCTCCTTATCATCCTCGATATACCCGGTAACCAATCTCAGATTCTCTACATACGAACGCTTGAATACATCCAGCACATCACCTATATATAAAGGTATAGCACCAATCAGCACATCCATCAAGATATTATAGATGACAGCCAATGTCAACGGAATAGACTTAACCACGCACAGACTGTAATAGATGAATGGGAATGTAAACACGCTCGTCAAAGTATCACCGATACCGACAGGAAGGATGAAGCCAAGGATAGGATCCAAGAACCACTTGTCCATATACTTCGCCGCACCTACCATCAGACGATATGATGGCATGTTCATCATCTTCTCACGCTTTGCTGCTTTTTTATCAGCTCTCGCCTGTTCTTTGGCAAGAGCCGCCTCTCGCTTTTGATCTTCCTTTGCGAAATCCATACCCAAATCAGCCTGGGCCTGCTGTCTTCTTGAACTTTCCATACACCTTATAATTCTATTTGTTTCTTACCATTTATAAATTCTGTGAACTCCTGTTCCGAGAGAGAGTAACCGCTCAAGTCGCTCATCAACTCCATAGCTTGCTTACGCTCCTCCTCACTACCAGCCAGATTGATACGCTTGAACACCTCACGAAGATAAGCACTCTTGTTGTCTATCTTAGCCATTTCACGCTTAAACTCATCAGCATGTTTCTTCAACTCCTTATCGTATGCAGCCGAAGCCAAGCTACCACTGAGCTGCTGCGCTTTGAGCTTAGCGAAACTATCAAACAGAGCGATACCTTTCTGTAAGGATTGTTCCATCGCACCAGTTACCTGCACCAAGTCTTCCTCGCTATACTCAGCAGGTTTGTTCTGTTGTGCGGTCTTACCCTCTATCTTCTTAGGGTCTTTCGTGTATGCTTCAACTCCGTCAAGCAGATTCTTAGCCATATTCTTGTCGGCATGAAGATTATCTGCCAACATTCCTGTAAACTGAGAAAGGTTTTGCTCCACGTCGGAAGGAAGCTTGGCTGCCTCCCGATAATCAGGAATATCTACCGTATGCACCAACTTCTCGTCAATCTTGCTCTCCATGATTTCACGTCCGAGTTTCAACATGGCAACCATATCACGAAGATGTTTCAGCATCTTCAGCTTCAAGTCGTCAGAGCAAACTATCTTGCTTCTGATCTCCTTAGAAACCTTATCCAGTTCACTGGAGAGTTTGGCATACTCATTTTTGATACGGGTTTGTTCCTCACGATGCGATTCCAATTCCTTCTTATCCAATTTCAAATCTACCTGATAGCTCTCGTATTCTCTCACAAGAGGGAAGCATACTGCATTCCATTCGGCGAAGTCACGATAGTAGTTCTTGTTGGCCATACCAAAGGTGATCCAGTTGACGAGGAAGAAAGGTTTGGAAGGCTTCTTCGCCTTCGCTTCCATATAGCTTCCCTGCTTAGACTCCAAGCTTGCGGTGATGTCATTAATCAGCGAGGTATAGACATCGATGTTCTGGAGATGATCATTCATCTCCATGTCCAGCGCCTTCATCTGCTGAAGCAGACATTTTCGTTGCTCCTCCAATGGACGAATAGTCTCATCCGCATACAAAGCATCAAGCGTCGCCTTCAAGTCAGAAGCCAACAGTTTTTCTCCATAACGCAAGAACACATTCGCCTTCGGGATTACCACATCATTGAGCGTCTTGCAGATTACCAACAATCGTCCCATATCAGCCTTGATGCGAGTGGCATCATGCTTCACGCTCATCTGGAAAACTGATAAATCAGACTTCAAACGATTAGCGCGTTCACTTGCTCCCATATAGTGTTCGAGCATAGTCAATCCTGCCATCGCCAAACCCAAGGACTTGTTGCCGTTCGACAAAGACTTATAAGCCTGTAAAGAACCCTGCAAGGAAGTACGGAAACTAACAGAAATCTCACCAATCAAAGCTGCACATTTCTCCGTGAGTTTGTTATATTCCAACTCCACATACTTAAGCATCTCGTCCACATCCAGCCACTCTATTCGCTTGAAGTCGAACAGATCAGGAGAAACCATCTTGATGGAGTCGCCATAGATATCAATCAGTTTCAGGGCATAGTCACGATAAACCGTCCCGATATCACTACGCAAGGAAGTAAAATCTTCGATGTTTCCACGAACGCTATCCTCAGCATAGTGATAAGCCTCCACCATCTTGGTATATTTATCAAACATGGTAGACGCCTTGCTTCTTACATCTTTCACGCCATTCGTACCCATGACAATATCAGCCATCTTCGACGTTCCCTTAGCAAGAACCAGGTTAAGGTTCAATTCCACTTGCTCTTTCAACTGCTCCAAAGCAGATGAAGACAACGCCAGTTCCGTCTCAGCTATCTTCAAAGCCTCCTCCTTGTTGCCCTGTTCCAGACTGTCATTCAACTTGTATTCAGCCACAAGGGTTGTACGTGAATTATTTGAAACAAAAGCAATGGCGATATTACCGTTATCATGGAAATATCTGTAAGCATCAAATACTAGCTTACTCACCTCCGAGGAATCGGAAGCAATACCATACTTTTTCAGCTCAAAAGCCAAATCTGCACGAAGATACGTCTTGTTCTCCTTACAGAGATTATCAGCAATCATCTTGATTTCCTGATATACTTTTTGATTATCAGCCATACTATTCATCGTATTTATATTTTATTTATCCAAGTTTTGCAAATTCAGATATTTATTCTTTATCACTACTTGCAAATGTCCATGCCTTCATAAAAGTGAAGGTTGCGTCAACAATCTAACCGATACACGAACCGCATAGCAGCAAACCTACTCCTTTTCCATTTTCGGACACGTTGCATGGTCATAGTCTCCAACTTTCGCCAAAGCATCCTTCATTCAGAATACTCTTCCCTTTCAGCTTCTTACTGCTTCTGCCAATAGCCATGAGGATTCAAGAAGAACTAATAGCCAAATAACACTACCAGCACGGCACTCAATACCACAGCCAACCAACACACTCTTTTCTTGATGTTCTTTTCCATTTTTACTTTACCTTATATAGTTACACATTTGATTTCGGCTGTAAAATAACTATATAGATGTGTCAAATGGTGGCAGAACATCAAGAAAAAAGTATATGCGGCTTACTTTCTCTTGGTAAACAAGCTTATCAACCAGCCAGTAAAGCCTCCGACTTCAGGAGCAGGATCTTCATAAATCTTGCCTCGTCGTCTCAGTTCATCCAATATTTTATTTTCATTCTTTGCCATATTGCTTATTTTTTAAGTTGTTATATCACCAGTTGTTGCATCCTTGAAGTTATTCTCCTTGAATGCTTTTTTCATATTATCAATCTGTTTCTTGCAAGATTTAGAGATGCTTATCGTCTGACGAGCAATATCTTCCAAGACACTTTTGCTCAGTTCTCTCACTCCCGACAAGAAACACTCCTCCACCGCTTCATTAACAACCGATTCAATATCGGCGCCATTAAATCCATCCGTTATTTGACAGATACTATTCAAGGATGCATCATCCAAAGACTTTTTCTTTTTCTCCAGATGAATCTTGAATATATCCTTGCGCTCCTCCTTATCAGGAAGGTTTACACAGAATATTTCATCAAATCGTCCCTTACGTTTTAACTCAGGTGGCAAATTGTCGGCATTGTTGGCTGTTGCAATAACATAAACACTAGTCTGTTTTTCCTGCATCCATGAAAGGAAATATCCGAACATACGAGTCATAATGTCGTTGTTACCACCGACACCCGAAAAGGCTTTCTCTATCTCATCAATCCATAGCACACAAGGAGCAGCAGCCTCAGCTATCTTAATAGCCTTACGTAAGTTGCCTTCGCTCTCACCCACATACTTTCCCATCATACTTCCCATGTCGAGTTTCAACAAAGGAGAATTAAACAGTGCAGCAGATGCCTTCGCACAAAGCGACTTACCACAGCCTGGCATACCAACAATAAATACGCCTTTAGGTATTGACACGCCAAATTCCATAGCCTTAGGCAGGTCAGAAATCACTTTCGACTTATTCTTCAGATATTCCTTAAGAGCTTTCATACCTCCGATGCCATCCATTTTTTCAGGTGTATCTATCAACTCCAGCAGTCCAGACTTTTTAACCATCGCCTTCTTCTGCCGAAGAATCATCTCCGTATCCTCTGCACTCAACGAGCCATTGCTGCTCATCGCCATGTCAAGCATTCGGTCTATCTCAAAGCTCGTCATACCCTTCAAAGATGGCATCAGTTTCTTTCTGTCCTCATCTTTGAAATTGTCATAGCAGTTCACCTCTACATGCTCGTCTATAAGCTGATTGATTTCATCTTCTTCCGGGATCGGAATTTCCAAGTAGGACACATACTTCTCCAATTCTTGTGGCACCTTAAGAACAGAGGAAACTATAATGACTGTTGTATTATAATCTCTATCATACAACTTACGTTGAGCTATCAACTGAAGCAATGACTTGATTGCCGGCTCTTCAATAAAATCTTGAATATCCTTCAACACCAAGAACTTTTCCTTTAGATTGACATCAACAGTATATTTATCACGCAAGAATTGCTCCAGTGTATCATTCTCTCCCAAGCCTTGACTTTCTTTCGTTTTAAAGTTGGTTGTGCCTGTTGCAGGATTCCATTCAAATACCTTACTATTGCCCACTATCTCAACTATAATTTCGTCTATACGTACAAAATCATAGTCGTTGATATAGATGATAGGTGTATTGACATCTATCATCTTCTGAAAATCAGAAATAACTTTCTTGTTCATATCGCAAGGTTTTAATATTTAAACAAATGGTCAACGATAAACCTTAATTGGTTAGGAAACACGGTTGCAGCAAAAGCGAAACCGTCAATTCGATTGTCGGCAGGACGGTGTAGCATATATTGCGCCAACGGATAATGGTAATCTTCTGCTAACTCTACAAACAAGCCTGGTATTCCCTTATCATAAGAATACTGCGCCAAGTCCAACACAAACTTACGTTCCTTGTAAAAGACATTAGATTTGTCTAAAACTTCATATTTTACCTCAGCTTCAGTTCTTACAGCTTCCCTGTTAAACATTTTGTAAGTTTTCCTCAAAGTTGCAAATTCCTGAAGCAATTGCTTAACCTCTCGTACTATCCCCTCATCATAGTTCGTCTTTCTTGTTGAAAAGCCAAGCATTTCAACTTTCCATCTAACAATCAAATTGTCTATTTTTTCTTTTGCTGCAGGAGTCAACATAGCCAACTTTCGAGCCACGTCAAATTTATTAGATTTCACAAAGTCTATAGCCTCTTGATTGTAAAGCTCTGCAGCCTTCTCTATCCGTTTTTTGCCAAGCACAAGGTTTTTGTCGAAGTAACATCCATCACTTTTAGTAAATCCCTCAAATGCAAGTTTTCCTTGTTCAAATAAGAATTCAGGATCTTCTTCTTTTTCGAATGTACAGAAAACATCCCACCATTCACCATCAGAGACCTCCTCTGGATACTGCTTAAATATAAACTTAGCACCTTCATATTTGCTTAGCAAGTACTTACGCAAAGAATCATAATTCTTGGACTTTCTCTTTTCACAATCATGCCAAAACGAGTACAAGGTATATAGTTCCGTTACGTGATGCCCCACAAGGTCATCCTTCAGAAAGATAACCAAAACTTTGAAATATGTCGAGAAATCAAGTTGACTCTCAGACAAAGCATCAATATCATGAGCCAATTCCACTTCACCCAACTGCCTCAACCATCTTGACAACCGCTTGTCTTTTACCAATGGCCACAAGTCTTGCACACAGAGATTCTGACGCAAAGAGTCAAGTGAGGAGTGTTCCTCCCCACCAGACTTTATTCTTATTCGTATAGGTTTTGCTTTTGCTATTATACGCATAACCAACAATACTTTTTAATTCACCAGCCAAGAAGCGAACTTCTTAACCCCATTTTTCAATGTTTTAACCGTTGAGCGAATAAAAGACTTCGCACCTTCCGCCACAACAGACAATCCCTTTCTTACCGCCATCTTAGCAATAGGCACTATATATTTCTCTGTCGCTTTGATAACAGGAACGAATACTGCAGCAGGAGGATAAACTTTGGCTATTACTTTACAAAGTTTATCCAAAACAACAGGGACTCCCCTCTCTATCACTTTGTCAGCAACAGTCACCACACGAGCTACAGTAGCATCTATCAACTTATCCGCCACCTCAACGACATCAAGCTCCTCTTTCGAAACTTTGTATGCAAACTTAACACGATTTAATCCCTCATCAATGGCACTTGCAATAGCTATTGGACTTTTGTCTGCAAGAGAGAAAGGCAAAGTCCCCTGCTCTTGTGCCATTATAACGGCAGCAGCGAAAGCCTTCTTCAACTTTGCTTCTGAAGCATCACCGATTGGGGAATCCAAAAATTGCTGAACAAACATAAACTCTCGAAGACTCTCTATCTCATCCTTTTCCAACAGCTTACCAGCCAACAAGGATTGAAGGGCTGAATACTTTCTGCTTTCACTCTCCAAATGAGCACCAAACTCATTGCGCCCTGCATCTTCATTATACTCAGTGTACTTCATAAGTTTAGTCCTCCTCATTAGTTAAAGTTTCATTGTTCACATTCTCACCAGCATCAGAAATGGCAGAGACGATTTCAGCCTTCTCCTGCTCGTCACGTCCCTCCAATATTCGGTCCATCTCCTCAAGCATCCATTGCTTACGAGACTTTCCATCCTCCTTAGCCGTTTGCAATGCAGCCATTTTCTCTGCAAAGCCATCAATATACTCGTTAGTCTCGGAGAGCAAAGCCTTGCCTTCCTCCGAAACTCCCATTTTCTCACACTCATCCTTAACCAATACATCAATATCCTGGTCAGGATTGTTTTCTAATTGTTCCAACATTGAAGTCAGAATCTCGTCAAATGTTTGTGGCATATTATTATGGTACTCTAGTTAAGTTATATTTCCGCTAATTCAATTACCTTATTTCATTGCCTCTTCTATATCTTCAGGAGTAAAACCTAATAGCTTTGCTATCTTCTTAAAATAGAGTTTTTCCGCTAAAGCTACTTTTTCCTCAGCCCGTAAGATAACAACACCTTTTTCCAACAACTTTGCACTATTAGCCTCATCATTTTGAAGAGAAGAGAAATCTATTTGCATCAACTTGTCACAAGCCATGACTTGTGCTAGTTCCAACTGCTCGTCATCAGACAAGGTTGAATTTTCAATCACATCTGTAAGAATAGCCTCTTTCTTTTCTGACCAATTACCACCAACCTTTGCTAGGTTTATCATAAATTGAATAATCAACTTTTCAGGATTATCCATTACAACAGGATCCTCTATGTCTCCAGCCTCTTCCGTAAAAGTTGCCTCTACATATTCATCAGTATCACCTTCCAAAATATGAATATCAAACATTTGCTCCTTTAGTTTTTTTTGAAGACGCTTAGCTGAAGGACGGAATGTTGCTGCAGTTAATCCACCAGAAATAACGCCACCCAAAATTGGAATTGTTTTACCTACGCCTTTAGCAAAAGTGTCTTTTGTCAGCTTTATTCCTATCCATTTGGCTACTTGCTTAATAATAGGATAATACACTGTTTTAGTTAAAGCCTTTTGAGGCAAGCGCTTAACAACTTGGACAGCAAATGCCTTAGAAACATTTTTAATTGCATTATTAGCTGCAGCAGCTCCCATCATCACACCGACAAACAAAGTCAACATATCTTGTGATGTTTCGGTAAGATTACCATTTTCATCTCGCAAGTCAGGAATACCATAAAGATAGGCTAATTTCTGTGCCAAGACAAATGTATGCCAATAATATTGAGCCATGTCTGCTGGGATTGTTGCTGCCATAGCTAAACCTCCTGGAATACCAGTGACAACCGACAAAGATGTAACTTTCAACAAATGATTATTGATACAGGAGTTTGCTAAACTATCTATTCTATCTTCCGAAAGGACATCAACAGGATTTGAGATAGCCTTCTCCAATTCATCTTTAGAGCAATACTGTCGAAGTTCTGATCTCAAAAACGTCTCTCTATCTACTTGTACTCCAGGAATAGCCAAAGCCGAAGACATAACTTTGTTCCATACTGTTACTTCATTTGCCATAATGCTCTATTTTTTTAATACTTTTGTTAGAAACTTAAGCCCTGATGCCACATCATTCATTACATGTGTATAACAAATATTTGTAGTACCACAACTTGGACACACAGAAACTTCCGACATCGTACTATAACTACGATGGCATTTTTTACACGTTGTCATTTTAGGCGTTCTCATCTATTTATATTTTTAGTCCAACTTTATAAATTCAAAATCATTCGGATTGCAGCAGGCTTTCTTATAATCGAAAGCATAGATGCGCATATAGGCTTCTTGCACCTCCTTGGCTCCATTATAAAAAGGGGTGGCGGTGTGCTGCAGGGTCGTTACTGTCACTAGCATATCGGGAGTGAGGACTGTACCGTTAGAGCGTTTAAGGCGCTTAGGCTTCACTTGAAATACTCTGCTCATAAGCATTGAGTTTTTAGGTTATTACATATTGCTGCTCCTGCTTTTCAACCGAAACAGCAGACCATTTACTTTTTTATACTGATATGCAGCTTATCTTACTGCAAAGTTCATGCAAACGGGCGCAATGAAAGCTTGCTTTCAAATGGCCGAGTGCAGTAAACCATTTACTTTCAAGGGGCAAAGATTATGCAAACGAGCGCAATGAAAGCTTGCTTTCAAATTGCCGAGTGCAGCTAATCTTCTGCAAAGTTGGGTAAAATCTGCGAACCAAACAAGTCCATAATGGTTCACAAGCGAAAAAAGAATGGCGTGAACCCCTTCTTTCTTCACTCTCTTGTAAGTTAGGCTCTGGTAAAACCCGTAGAAAAGAAAATTCGAAAGAGGAATCCACACCATATGATGGTGCAGACTCGCTCAAACAAATTCACGTTCTTTCTACGTTTCAATTTACCAGATTTCAACCTACAGAACTGAATAGCTTGCTCGTGTCCACAAGATTATCTTGCTTCTCTGCATCATAGCGACTTCAAGCGAGGACTTTCACCTGCCCTGTCACTAATCCAATAGCAAATTTAGTAAAAATCTGATGAACCACCAAACTTTTTCACAAGAAATCTCCTGGATTCCTCTTATATTTTACTTTTTAAGGACTCTTATCCCCATTTCTTCCTGCATTCATACCTTAATAAATATAGTTATTGTCATTTCATGCGGCAAAAGTACTATCCGGATGTGACAAAAACTGACATAGCGAGAATAAAATTCTCTTATAAAAGATAACAATATGGCAACTATCATTCGTCAGTCCTATATCGACAAGATAGAAAAGTATCTTGGCAAGGAGACCATCATCGTATTGGTAGGTCAACGTCGTGTAGGTAAAAGCTGCATGATGAAGATGATCCGCGACCGTAAAATAAAATTATCCTATCTTTGCAACCGCAAGAGTTGTTTGAACTATTATGAAAAGTAAAGCGGGCAGAAGTAGTCTGACTTTCGCTAAATCGTTACCATAAATAAACCAGTCGAAACAACTATGCTGATTATTAAACTGATACAGCTTTTTTGATTATCTTATACAAAGATAGTGCAAACGAGCGCAATGAGAGCTTGCTCTCAAATTGCCGAGTGCAGCCTATCTTATACAAAGATAGTGCAATGAGGAGGCAAATGCAAATCTATTCACAACCACTCACAATCCTCTCGTATTCCATTCACAATCTTTCACGGTCCACAGAGAGGGGGCGGCAGATTTCCGCCCCTCTCAAATAGTATTGACCCAAACAAGACGATTGGCATCTTACAAGCTTAGGAACGAAAAAATCCATCCTAAGTAATGATCGCGCACAAAGATAAGTAAGGATCGCGCAGGAAGGGAAGAGCGATCTTATTTGCCCGAGAGGACAAAGTTGGCGATATCGTCCATCACCTCCTCGGCAACATGGCCTGGCGTACGATACTCCTCGGGCATGCTTGCTCCCTCGCCCGACATAAACAAGTGGTTGAGCGACGGATAGGACTTCATCACCACTCCCTGGCGATTGCCCACAGCCTCGCGCCACGCCCGATAGTCGTCCATCGTCACTTGATAGTCGCGCTCACCCTGAAGGATCAGCATCGGCAGATTCAGACTCTGTGCTGTGGCTGTATCCGAATAGCGAGCATCCATATCGAGATAGACTTCGGGAGTCTTCGCCAAGGTGAGTTCGGTCAACTGGCGTGCCTCTTCTACCGAACGACCAAGATAAGCAAACTGGCGCTCCATCGCCGGTCGCAGTTTTCCTGTGGGAGCGGCAAGCAGGACGAGACCTGCCACAGCACCACTCCGCTCAGCGATACGCGGAGCCAACATGCCGCCCAAACTATGACCGACGATATAGATGCGGGAAGGATCGAGCGCCATAGTTTGAGCCAAGGAGTCTTTCACGAGACGGATGGCCGAGATGGCATCATCGACCGTCTCGTCGTCGTAGGTAAATCCAGCCGTTGCATTCGCAAAAAACTGCGGACAAACGAAAGTGCGCTTATCATAGCGCAGGACAGCGACACCACGACGCGATAAACCCTCGGCCAAGTCGCGGAAAGGAGCATTCGGGCCTATAGACTCATCCATATTGGAAGGACCGCTACCGTGGACAAGGATAACGACCGGCACCCGATCCTTGACCGACGAGGCCGACGGCATAGTGAGGCGGGCTGGCAATTGGATCGTGTCGGAGACATAGATATGGTGGGCCGACTCCGTCTCGGTAAGCAGCGCCTTCTCATCGGTAAAGGTGAAGCCTAAAAGACTTCCCGACGGGTCGAAAACAACATTAAGAGTAGCAGAATGGCGCGGGAAAGTAATCTTGCGGGAATAAATCTCGCATCCCGCCATCTGCTGTATTTCCCACATCGAAGCCTCAACGGGATCTCCCAGCCGTTCCTCCATCGCACGAAGCTGGGCAGCGAACTGATCGGAAGAGAGATAAGGCGAGAAGACATCCTCCCCCTGCTTGTAGATACTATCCGGCTGATGCTGGACATAAAACTGGTATATACGCTCTGGCTTGGCGTATGCCTGCCGCATGGCATCGGCAAAACGCGACTGGGCCGAGACCGAGAGCGCAAGGCCCGTGAGGGAGAACAGACAGGCTGCTCGCTTCAAAAGATTCTTTGCATTCATATTTTAATAAACATAATAGAGGTCATATCGACACCAAAGTTATTATTAATTTCTATACCATTATATATATAGGGATACGGGCAAAGCCAAGACTACCTCGGCGACCGGGGACGTATCTCCGCATTGAGGTAATGACTACCCGACAGCGCCCTTCCCTTCCACTTGCCGTCGGTCGTAGGAGTGAAGTTCATGACGAAATCGCTACCGTTGGCTTTGCCACGAATGATTATTTCCTCCTCCGTGAAACGGACAGACATCCTGAGTTTCGTATCATAGTTGATGTTATGATAATAGCAGACGCCTGGAAAATAGTTGTCATCCATCTCAAACTTCAGCATGATAGGGTAAGAGCCCTTAGTATCGCTGAAAGACCCATCAAAATAGACATCGCGATTTTCCGTCATGTCTTTTTGATTACGCCCCAATCCACACAAAGAACACATTGGCTGGTTGGGGCAGACGCCTCGCTACCTCCCCAACAGCAGGCGGTAGGCGTTCTGCTTGACCTTGTTCATCAAAGGCGTGGGATAGTCGGGGTGGCGAGTTATCCAGCCGCTGACGAGGGCACGCGCCTCCTCGCTCCGATGGTGGGAGAGAAGCGCTGCCAACCAGTCGCCAGGGAAGAAGATGGCGCTGGTGCGCTGCACCTCCTCCAAGGTATCGAGGGCAGAGAGAAGGAAGTGGTTGTTATGGGGTTCGCTGATGGGGTCGTTGAGGAGTGAGAGCAGTTGGGCTGCCCAGGGCTCAACGCGCAGATTCTCGACCTGGAGCAACGAGGCGAAGAGCGAATCCTGTACAGAAGGAGTGGTGTCGCAGCCATGCGAGACAAAGTCGAACTCCGCCCGCGCATCGTCGGTAGCGAGGCGAGCACGCTGGCGGGACAAGACCTCCTGACGCTTGGAGGGCAGGTACTGGGCCAGATGATAGGCCGCCCTCATCCAGTCGTTGACCGTCAGGAGTGGATTGTCGCCCTGCTGCCACTCCACCAACATCGAGTCAAGGACAGCCTCGGACTGTGCCGACGTGGAGAGATAGCGCAACGAACTGGTACGGACGCCACGCAGGGAGTGGTGGCGGGAAAGATCAAGGAGCTTGCACTCCCCCACCCCACGGTCGGAGGCATAGGGAAGGACCGACGTGGCATAGCCGACGAGCGACGTAGCTACCAAGGGATTGTCCTCCCGCTCCACGGCTCGCAACATCGTCTGGACAAGACTATCGGCAGCTATCCGCCCATGGAGATAGTTTTCATAGAGCGTCATGGCCGCACGGAAACGATCCACCTCGCTCATGCCTCCCTGAGAAAGACGCTGCTGGAGACTGGCGATCTGGGGCACAGCGAGCAGTTGGATGCCATAAGCCTCGAGCGCGATACCCGCCTGCTTCACCCATTGGCGGTCGAAGTCGGCAATGCCCGCCTGGGGAGCCTCCTTGCCCAAGATATCGATGAGGTCGTCCCATGTGGCGTTGCCATAGCTGAAGCGGGACAGATACTCACGCAAGCCGCGCTGCAAAGCCTCTGCTCCCATGCGCTCTTCGAGTTGCTGTATCATGATGGGAGCTTTGTGGTAGATGATATGGCCGTAGAGCAGGCCGGCATTCTTCAGATTGTCGAGCTGCTGCTGGATGGGGTGCGTGCCCTCCGTGCGGTCGATGGAAAGGGCAAGGGGGTAGTGGTCCTTGAGGAAATTGAGCTCGTGGTTGACATGTGGAAACTGGTCGGCAGCCATCTTCGAGGCCATGAAGTTGGCGAAGACCTCCTTTGTCCACACATCGTCAAACCAGCGCATCGTCACCAGATCGCCAAACCACATGTGGGCCGTCTCGTGAGAGATGAGCTGGAAGCGACGCAACTCGTCGTCCTCGGTCGGCTGGGCACCCAGGAAGATGGTACGGGCGTTGAACTGTATCGCCCCAGGATGCTCCATGCCACCAAACTGATAGCCAGGGAGAACGACAAAGTCGTATTTGGAGAAGGGATAGGCAATGCCGGTATAGTTCTCCAGCCAGCGGATAGACCATGCGGCCTCAGCAAAGCACTTGTCGAGTTGCTTCACCTTCTCGGGATCGGTCTCTCGATAGAGTGCGTTCATTGTCCGGCCGTCGATGGTGGCCGTTTTGCGCTGAAACTTACCCGCGGCAAAGGAGAAAAGGTAGGTGGGGATAGGATGCTTGGGATCGGCACTCGTGACATAGTCCCACCCCTCGGGGAGGGTGAGCTGGAGCGAGAAAAGAGCCTTGAGGTCGGGCTGGTCGAAACAGGGGAAGACGCTACGCGCATTGGCTGGGACAAAGAGCGTATAGAGATAGTCGTCATGGCGGTTGAGGGAGGCGTCGCTACTCGCAAACTCCAGTTCAACACGGTTGGCACCCTTGCGAAGCAGACGTTTCGGGATGACAATATGCTCCTGCTCCACCCGCGCCTTCGGGAAGCTACGCCCATTGACGGAAGGCTGCCCCGTGAGCGATCCTGTGAAGTCGAGGACGAGATCGCCCTTGCCGGCCCAATGGAAAAGGACCGTAGCCTTGCCGGCCACCCTCTGTGCTCGCTCGGCAGGGATGTGGAGGCGAAGCAGATAACTGACATTCGTGATTTCGCGACTGCGCTGCTGGGCAAGCGCATGGGGGACGCCGTCGTCGATGGCCCACGAAGCCAAGGTCGTGAGCAACAGGGTGAAAAGGGATACGATTTTTTTCATGCCACAAATTTACGAAAGATTCCTTGTTAAAATTCAATAATAGGCAAAATGCTTGGTTAAATTACTTTAAATGGATGCAACAACTGGCGGTTTTCATCGTCTTAGTCATAACTTTGCATAAGTTAGGCTGCACTCGGCAATTTGTGAGTGAGACTCTCATCGCGCTCGTTTGCACTAACTTTGCAAAAGTTAGGCTGCACTCGGCAATTTGAGAGCAAGACTCTCATCACGCCCCGCCGCCATCTTCGTCAGAGAGCATCTATTATTAAGAACAAATACAAAAGACAATAAGAATTATGAAGAAGAGAACTTTATTTTCTGCCCTGGCCATCGGTTGCCTCGTGCTGTCGGGTTGTGCCAGCAAGAAGGATTTGGAGAACTGTCAGAACGAGAATCGTCAACTGACGAGCGAGTATCAGAGTGCGAAGGAGACCATCGCGGCCAACAACGCACGCATCAAGAGCTTGGAGGACCAGCTCGCACAGGCCAAAGCAAGTGCGGCTGCTCTGCAGGGAAGTCTTGACCGAAGCCTCAACAACGCGGACAAGAACAACGTGAACATCTCGAAGCTCGTCGATCAGATCAACGAGTCTAACCAATACATCCGCCACCTCGTGGAGGTGAAGACGAAGAGCGACTCGCTCAACATGGTGCTGACCAACAACCTGACGCGTTCGCTGTCTCGCGAGGAGCTGAAGGAGGTCGATGTGCAGGTGCTCAAGGGTGTGGTCTATATCTCGCTGGCTGACAACATGCTCTACAAGAGCGGTAGCTACGAGGTGAACGAGCGCGCCGAGCAGACGCTGAGCAAGATCGCCAAGATCATCATGGACTACAGAGACTATGACGTGCTGATCGAGGGTAATACGGACAACGTGCCCATCAACACGGCCAACGAGAAGATGCGCAACATCCGCAACAACTGGGACCTCTCGGCCTTGCGTGCCACGAGTGTAGCCCTCTACCTGCAGGAGCATTTCGGTGTTGATCCGAAGCGTCTCACGGCTGGTGGACGTGGTGAGTGGAACCCGCTCGCTGGCAACGACACGGAGCTGGGCAAGCAGCGCAACCGCCGCACGCAGATCATCATCACGCCGAAGCTCGACCAGTTTATGGACCTCATCGACAAGGCTCCGGAGGAGTAAGCAACTTGTCGGCAAGTCGATCGTCGATTTGCAATATAGTATAAGGAAATCCCCACCTGCAGGCTCTGCCAAGCAGGTGGGGATTTTTTCGTATGGGTATGGGAACAACTGGCAATACTGCCTTAAGCGATTAGGCGTCCTTGATCCAGCCCACAACAAGGGCACCAATGACCAAGGCGACGCCCGCCACTATCATCATGTGGGCCTGGACGGAACCCACGAGGGCAAGGATGACACCACCAAGGGCGGCAGCAATAATCTGGGGCACGCAGATCGTGCCATTGAAGAGGCCGAGGTAGGCCCCCATGTGGCCGTAGCCCTGGAGGGCATTGGTGACAAAGGTGAAGGGCATGGCGAGCATGGCGGCCCAGGCACAACCGATCAGGAGGAAAGGCACGAACATCAGGTACTTGTCCATCACGAAGGCGGCCATCACGAAACCCACGCCTCCCAGCAGCAGACTCAGACTATAGGCCAGTTTGCGACGACGAATCTGCGGCAGCACCATGGCCCATACCACCGAACCGATCGCCTGAACGGCAAAGAGCATTCCCACCCAGTTGCCTGCCTCCTGGTAGCCCGAGGTGGCGGTAGCATCGGCAGAGAACATATCGACGCCCCAGCAGTTGGCCGCTACCGTACCGTTGGTGTAGGTCCACATATACATAAAGGCAAACCAGCAGAAGAACTGCACGAGGCCGACCTTCCAGAACGTGGCGGGCGCATGACGCAGGAGCGTCAGCCAGTCGCCCTTACCCGCTTCTTCCTGCTCCACGGAACTATTGGTGCCGTTGTACTCGGCATACTCTGCGGGTGTCCACTCCTTGACCCTCGCGGTAGTATAGATGACGCAGAGAATCAGGATGGCCGCACCAATATAGAACGACCAGATCACAGAATCGGGGACGACACCCGAGGGCGCGGTATTGGCAATGCCCAAGGCGGTGAAGAAGAACGGGAAGACATAGCCGACGAGTGATCCCGCATTGCAAAGAAAACTCTGTATGCTATAGGCCAGGGCCTTCTGCTTCTCGTTGACCATGTCGCCGACGAGCATCTTAAACGGCTGCATGGCCATATTGATGCTCGTGTCGAGAAACATCAACGTGACGAGGCCGAAGACCATGGCTGCGGAGACCGCCATGCCGAAGCTGCCCGCATTGGGGAGGAGACACATGACGAGTACCGCCACGGCCGCGCCGACAAAGAGATAGGGGATGCGACGGCCAAAGCGCGTCCAGGTGCGGTCGCTGCAAGATCCAACGATAGGCTGGACGAGGATGCCCATCAGGGGCGGGAGGATCCAGAAATAGCTCAGCGAGTGGGGATCGGCACCAAGCGTGGCAAAAATGCGCGCGATATTCGCGCTCTGCAGGGCGTAGGCTATCTGTACGCCAAAGAATCCGAAGCTGAGATCCCACAGCTTCCGAAAACTCAAATCGGGTTTCTGTTTCATGTATGTTTCAGTTATTGTTGTCGGTTGTTGTTGTCTTTTGGCAGGGGCGGACCGGCTATCGTGTCGTGCCTCTCAGGACGAGACGGGTACGAATGACACGTCGTTCGACCTTGTCCTTGGGAATGGTGCCCTCCACCTGTCCTATGAGGATGCGGGCAGCCTCCTCGCCCACGGCCCGGCCTCGCTGCTCGACGGTCGTGAGCATCGGATCGCAGGCGATGGCACGCTCGCCATTGGTGAACCCGCAGATCGACAAGTCCTCGGGCACACGGTAGCCCATCCGCTTGGCCGTATAGAGGATGCCGATGGCCGTATCGTCGTTGGTGGCGAAGAACGCGTCGGGTATCTGCTCGCGGGAGAGGACGTCGGGGGTGATACACTCCGCCTGTTCGCGGTTGTCGCACATGAACAACAGGTCGTCGCCAGCCGGCAAGCCGTTGCGCACCAAGGCGTCATGCCACCCGTTATAGCGATTTTTGGAAATCTCCAAGTTCATCGGCGAACTATAGTAGGCGATACGACGACAGCCAGTCTTGATCAGATGGCTAACGGCAGTAAACGCCCCCATGTAGTCGTCTACCACCACGCGCGACGCGTCCACGCCCGTACAGATACGGTCGTAGAAGACCATGGGGATGCCATGGTTCTTGAGTTCCGTGAAGTGGTCATAGCGCTTCGTGTCCTTGGCCTGGGAGATGATGATGCCGCAGGCGCGGTTCTCATAGAAGGACTTGCAGATCTCCACCTCGCGGTCGTAGCGCTCGTTGCTCGTGGCGACCAGGATGCGGTAGCCCCGTTCCCAGGCCGTCTCCTCGATACCCGTGAGAACGGAGGCGAAATAGTAGTGGACAAACTCGGGGATGATGACTCCGATGAGCTTGGGCGCCTCCGTGCGGCTCTTGCGCAGCGACTCTGCCAACGGATTGGGAGAGAAATGATGTTCGCGCGCAAACCTTTGGATGGCCTCTCGCTTTTCAGGACTGATGCGAGGATTATCCTTCAACGCACGGGAAATGGTCGATACTGAGACTCCCAAGGCCTCGGCCATATCCTTCATCGTCAGTATGGGCTGATCTTTCATGTTTTGAGTGTAATGGCGGACTATTGTCTGTTTTTATGTTGCAAAAATACGATTATACTATCATTTATTGATTTCTATCAAGGACATAACTTGACGATCGTCAATGCAAACCTTTGCACAATATAACAAACGATTTTTCGTAAAAAAATAGTATTTAATAACACTCAAAATCCTAATTTTGCATGCAGAAATCCTCCACGGAGGGCATGTAGGAAATCCCCACGGAGGGTATGAAGGTCATTTTTAAAGGCAATCATTACATTTATAAATAACTAACAAAAAAGCAAAAAGATGAAGCAGGTTAAACCCAAATTCCCTGCGAGAATGCTGGCCCTAGCAGCGGGCTTAGCTCTCTCAGTAGGTGCTTTCGCCCAAAGTACGGTGAAAGGCTCCGTGAAAGATGCTTCCGGCGAGCCGATTATCGGCGCGAGCGTGCTGATCAACGGAACGAGCAATGGTACCGTGACCGACTTGGACGGTAACTTCTCGCTCAGCGTGCAACCCGGACAGACCTTGACCATCTCCTACATCGGCTACAAGAAGCAGCAAGTGACGGCGCAGGACAACATGGTCATCACCATGCAGGATGACGCGGCCCAGTCGCTCAACGAGGTGGTCGTCATCGGCTACGGCGTGGTCAAGAAGAAGGACCTGACTGGATCTGTCGCCGCCTTGAAACCAGACGGCAAGAACAAGGGTGTTGTGGTCAACGCCCAGGACTTGCTCGTGGGTAAGGTGGCCGGTGTGGCCATCACCAGCGATGACGGTAAGCCGGGCGCCAAGTCCTACATCCGCATCCGTGGCGGCTCGTCCCTCAACGCCAGCAACGATCCGTTGATCGTCATCGACAACGTGCCTATCGACAACAATGGTGTGAAAGGTGTGGCCAACATCCTCTCGGCCATCAACCCGCAGGACATCGAGTCCTTCAACGTGCTGAAGGACGCTTCGGCCACCGCCATCTACGGTAGCCGCGGTTCCAATGGTGTCATCATCATCACGACAAAGAAGGGCCACACGGGCGACGTGAAGGTATCGTACAACGGTAGCGTGACGCTCGGCTGGAAGAAGAAGACCATCGACGTGCTCGACGCGGCCGGATTCCGCGACCTCATCCGCAGCAAGTGGGGCGAGGACAGCGACCCCTACCGTGCCCTGGGTACGGCAGACACCGACTGGCAGGACCTGATCTATCAGACGTCCATCAGCCATGACCACAACCTGACGGTCAGCGGCGCAGTAGGCCAGGCTCTCCCCTATCGTGTGAGCGCAGGCTTCACCGACGAGCAGGGTATCCTGAAGACCTCACGCTTCCAGCGTGCTACGGCTTCTGTCACCCTCACCCCGTCGCTCCTCAACAACCACCTCAACATCACGCTCAACGCCAAGGGCATGTACGCCAAGAACCGCTATGCCGACGGATCGGCCGTGGGCGCGGCAGTCAATATGGACCCAACCCAGAGCCCGTATGGCTACACCTCCGAGTATCACAGAAACTTCTTCGGAGACAACCTCAACCAGACGCTGAACAACTTCCACGGCTACTTCGCCTGGCCGAAGTCGGGCAACTATAGCGACCCCAACTGGATGTACACCTACAACGAGCTGGCTACGCGCAACCCGCTCTCCGTGCTCAACGAGAAGAACGACGTCGCCCATAGCCGCGAGTTTATCGGCAGCGCAGACTTCGACTACAAGGTACACGGATTTGAGGATCTCCGCCTCCACGCCACGCTGGGTGCCGATATCGCAAGCGGTAAGCAGAATACAGACATCTCACCGGCCTACCAGAGCAACAACGACAGCTACTACGGCAGCCATGGATGGGAGCGCATCGTGAAGCGCAACCTCTCGCTCTCGGCCTACGCCCAGTACTACCACGACTTCAACGACGCTCACCAGCACCACATCGACATCATGGGTGGTTATGAGTATCAGCGCTTCTATCGTGGCACGGACAACAACTACTGGGGCATCTATGGTGCGGGCAACACCAAGACCGGCACCTATGTTGATCACTATGGAAAGCCGCTCGTCGATGCCAACGGCAACGAGATCACGGGATCGCTGGCCGGACAGATTTACAATCCGTCGATGAAGGCCTATAAGACAGAGAACTACCTTGTCTCCTTCTTCGGTCGTGCCAACTGGAGCTTCATGGACCGCTACTATCTCACGGCAACCGTTCGTGACGACGGCTCCTCACGCTTCAAGGAGCACTGGGCATGGTTCCCGTCATTTGCCTTCGCTTGGAAGGCCAGCGAGGAGAACAAGCTCAAGGAGATCTCTTGGCTCTCTGACTTGAAGCTCCGCCTCGGATGGGGTATGACGGGTCAGCAGGACGTGAACAACGACTATGCCTGGATCCCGACCTATACGCGCAACCAGGGCACGGGTGCCTACTACCCCGCAGACGGCGACGGTACGCTCAATCGTCCGGACAACTATACGCCTGACCTGAAGTGGGAGACCACGACCACGTACAACATCGGTTTGGACTGGGGTATCCTTGACCAGCGCCTCACGGGTACGGTCGATTGGTATTACCGCAAGACCACCGACCTGCTCAACTACGCTCCGACACAGGCTCTCTCAGCCTTCCGCAACCAGGCTTGGCAGAACATCGGTACGCTCAGCAACACGGGTGTGGAGGTGACGTTGTCTTGGAAGGCCATCCAGACGAAAGACTGGTACTGGACCATCGACTACAACTTCACTTACAACAGAAACCGCATCGACGACCTGACGGGTGCCAGCTCCGACGGACTCCCCGTGCCTAACACGAGTATCGTGATCGGTACGGACAAGTACCTGGAGTATAACGCTGTGGGCAATCCTGCCAACTCCTTCTGGGTCTATCAGCAGGCCTACGACAAGAACGGCAAGGCTATCGAGGGTGCGATGGTCGATCGCAATGGCGATGGCAAGATCTCCCAAGAGGACCGCTACTTCTACAAGTCGCCGACGCCTCCCGTCACGATGGGTCTGTCCTCACGCCTGGAGTACAAGAACTGGGACCTCGGCTTCACTCTGCGTGCCAACATTGGCAACTATGTGTTTGACAACATCAGCCAAGGCTTCAAGAATGTCAGCCCGAACGCCCTCTGGGCTTCCAGCAACTTCATGTGCAACAAAACCGCACAGGCCGTTGCCGACGACTGGCAGACCGACGATGTCACCTCCAACCTCACCGACCGTTGGATCCACAACGCCTCGTTCCTGAAGTTGGACAACATCACCTTGGGCTATAGCTTCGCCAGCCTCTTCAAGACCAGCGGATGGCATGGTCTCTCAGGCCGCGCCTATGCCACGGCTTCCAATGTGTTCACCATCACCAACTACGACGGCATCGACCCGGAGGTGTTCAACGGTTTCGACGACAACCTCTATCCGCGTCCGTTCTCCGTCATTCTTGGTCTGAACCTCAACTTCTAACCCCTCATTAGCGATAATAACATCATGAACAAGAATATAAAGAACCTACTTTCTGCAGCAGCCGTCTCCCTCTCACTTCTGGGCATGGCTTCCTGCACGGGCGACCTGGACGTCAAGCCCATCGACCCGAACATGAACACGCAGGTCAACCCGACGGCACTCTTCAACAAGTGCTACGCCAACTTGGCCATGTCCGGCAATAGCACGGGCGACGACCAATGCGACATCGACGGTCTCGATGGCGGTACCGCAGGCTTCATCCGCCAGCTTTGGAATTCCAACGAGATGACCACCGACGAGGCCATCTGCCACTGGAGCGACGCAGGCATCCGCGAGTTCTGCTACAATACATACGACGACAGCCACCCGATGCTCAACGGCCTTTTCGCCCGTCTGACCACGGGTATCTCCTACTGCAACCAGTACATCAACGAGTGTGGCGACAAGGACGCCACCAAGACGGCCGAGGTACGCTTCCTCCGCGCCCTGGAGTACTATTTCCTGATGGACGCCTTCGGCAACGTACCGTTTGCCACGACGCTCGAAAAGCCCGTGCGCTACACTCGTGCCGAGATGTACGCCTGGCTGGAGAAGGAGCTGCTGGAGATAGAGCCGCAGATGAGCGAGGCCAAGTCGAAGACCTCCAGCGACGCCGGCTACTACCGTGCCGACAAGGCTGCGGTATGGATGCTGCTCTCCCGCCTCTACCTCAACGCCGAGGTCTATACGGGAACTCCGCAATGGCAGAAGGCTGCCGACTACGCCCAGCGCGTGATGAAGTCTGACTACCACCTCAACCTCACGGGTGTGGGCAAGTGGAGCGCCTACCAGATGCTCTTCATGGGCGACAATGGCGAGACGAGCGCAGCCCGCGAGGGTGTGTTCCGCATCGGCCAGGATGGCGTGACGACCACGTCGTGGGCAGGCACGCTCTTCCTGATGGCTGGCGCCTATGATGGCGACATGCATGCCGACGTGACAGGCACCTACCCGCAGGCCACCAACGGCACGGGCCAGGCCTGGGGCGGCAACCGCGCACGCACGGACTTGATCAATAAGTTCTTCCCCAATGGCGACGCACCCAACGTCAGCTGCACGGAGATGCCTGCTGCCGCCAACGACGACCGCGCCATCTTCGACGGCAAGGACCGTACGCTCGACAATGGCGACGGCTATCTGAGCAGCTTCAAGGCTGGCTTTGCCGTGGCTAAGTGGAACAACTTCAAGACAGACAACTCGGTAGGCAAGAACGACAACTACCCCGACACCGACTTCTTCCTCTTCCGTGTAGCCGAGGCCTACCTGACCTATGCCGAGGCCACGGCCCGTCTCAATGGCGGCACCACGACGAAGGAAGGCACGGATGCCGTCAACGCCCTTCGCGATCGTGCACATGCCGTGAAGCGCTCAGCCTACTCTCTGAGCGACCTCTGCGACGAGTGGAGCCGCGAGTTCTACTATGAGGGTCTCCGCCGCCCGACGCTCATCCGCTTCAGACGCTTTGGTGGCAACAACAACTACAACTGGAGTTACAAGGGTGGTGCCAAGGCGGGCCGCAACTTTGATGCATACCGCAACATCTTCGCCATCCCGGCAGCCCAGGTGAAAGGCGCCATCACGCAGAACCCTGGTTACTAATAGATCATCAACCGCACAGGGCGGACCGACTTCCAAGAAGCCACGCCCGCTCTGTGCAACAAAACAAAGCAATCAACGATGAAAAATATAATCAAATCAACCGCGTTGCTGCTCTGCTCCCTCGCATTCCTCACGGCCTGCGACGACGACAGGGACAACAACCCCACGATACAGACGCCGACGACTTTCGTCCTCAATACCCCGTCCTACGCCCAGGCCAATGTGGATCTGGCCACCTCGGAGTCGCTCGCCTTCAGCTGGTCGCAGCCCGACTACGGCTTCCCCGCCCTGGCTAGCTATCAGATCCAGGTTTCGCCCACCAACCGATGGACGAAGGATATCCAGGCTGGCGAGAAGGATGCCACCGACCAGGCTGTCGGCGACTACAAGACCTTCGACACGGAGTTCTCTCTCGTCAAGGGTAGCGTTGCTGCCAACGAGATGGCAAAGGCCCTGCAGGAGATTGTCCGCTACGAGCCCAACAACGTGCCCGCCTCCCAGGATGTATATGTACGCGTGCGTGCTGCCTATGCTGGCGACACGATCTATTCCAACGCAGTCCAGATCAAGGTGCTGCCCTACTATATGAAGCTGAAGGATGCCGCCATCGACGTGTGGTATCTCATTGGTGACTGCATTGGTGATGGTGCCTGGACCAACGACAAGAGTGCTGTCGGCACCTCTGTCATGCCGCTCTACACAGAGGAGGGACAGGAGTATAACAAGACCACAGGTATCGGCACGCTGACCTACACGGGCTACTTCCCCGCAGGTGCCGAGTTTAAGATCATCCACACCATCGGCGACAACTGGGCCAACACGATCGACGTGATCTGCGCAGGCCTCGTCTTCCGCGATGGCGGCGACGACCCTGGCAACATCTCCGTGAGCGAGTCGGGCTACTACAAGATCACCCTCGACCCCGTGAAGCGTACCTGCACCATGGAGAAGGTGGCCAACCAGACGCCGAAGACCTTTGCCTCAATGTTCATCAGCGGCGCATTCAACGACTGGGCCACCACCACGTCCATGCATCCCGTCAACACCTTTGATGGTGCGGTCAACCACGACTGGTACTTCGATCTCGACGCTACAAGCGGAAGCACGGAGGCTAAGTTCCTGGCCGATCCCGACTGGACGAACAACTGGGGTGGCAACGGCTTCCCCTATGGCTACGCCACGTCTGAGGGTGGCAACATCCCCGTGAAGCCGGGCAAGTATCGCGTGCTGTTCAACGACATCACGGGTCAGTATCACTTCATCGAGACGGAAGAGTAATCTTTTATAAAGAAGATGGTGGGGAGGGTCTCCCCGAGATGCTCCCCACCCATAACCGAAAGAAGACAGAACAATGAAAAAGAGCATATTGATATTCGGATTCGCCCTGGCGCTCGCCTCTTGCGCTTCCGATAGCTATGAGGACTGGAGCGATCCGCAGCATAGCGACCCCGAGGCATCCAAAGACGTGAAACTGGCCATCGGCAACGCGCCTGCCATCAATTTCGGCACGCTCACGGCCGACAGCGTCCAGCTGTTTGTCCCCAAGGTGACGACCACCAACACGACCGCCAGCAGCTACTATACCGTGGCTGTCAACGACGGCGAGAAGGCCAACGCCATCACCCTGCAGGCCAACGAGCAGGGACTCGTCGCCTCGACCGAGTTTAAGACGGCCATCGAGACCCTCTATGGCAAGCGCCCCTGCGACCGTAGCGTAGCCCTCGACGTGCGTGGCTTTGCAGCCACCCCTGATGGCGTGACCATCCTCAACACGGGATCGGCTACCGTCAACGTGACCATCGTGGCCCCGTTTATCGACGAGGCATACTATCTGGTCGGCGACATGTTCACGGATGGCTGGTCCAAGGAGGGCGCTCAGGCCTTCACCCATCTGGGAGACGGCAATGTCTATGACAACCCCGAGTTCCAGATCGTCTTCAAGACCACGAGCGACAACCAGTACTGGAAGATCATCCCGAAGACCAACTACGAGGGCGACTTCTGGGCCGAGGGCGAGAAGGGCGTCGTGGGTGTCGTGACGGATGGCGACGTAGCAGCCGAGGGCAACCTGACGACCAATCAGCCCAAGGCGGGCAAGATCGAGAAGGCTGGCTACCATCGCATGACCATCAACATGATGAACTATAGCTACAAGATCGAGGATCTCAACTTTGCCGAGTATATCTATGAGATCGGCAACGAGAGCAGCTGGGCAACATCCAACCCGCTCTGGGGCGGCAACTTCGACGGCAAGTACCAGGGCTACTACTACCTCGATGGCGAGTTCAAGTTCAAGCCCAATGCCGACAACTGGGATAAAGACTGGGGACAGGATCCCAATGGCGAGGCCGGACAACTGGTGCAGGATGGCGAAAAAAACATCCAGGCTGGTGCTGGCTTCTACCAGATCAACGTCGATCTCTCGGCCATGAGCTATAGCCTGGAGAAAGTGAACTACATCTCCATCATTGGCGACTTCAACGACTGGGCTGGCGATGTCGATCTCACCTACAACAAGGAGAGTGGCGCATGGGAGGCCAACAACGTGAAGATAGCCAAGACCGGCACTCTGAAGTTCCGTATGAATCACGATTGGGACATCTCTTGGGGTGGCGCCAATGGCGACGGAAACAACTTCCAAAACCTCACCCAGACCAATGGCACCAACCTCAATGTCGAGGCTGGCACCTACGACTTCAAGCTCTACATCTCCTGCGAGGGCAAGAACCATGTCGTGATTACCAAGAAGTGACCTGCTTTTTTATACTGCAAAGGTTCATCATGAACCAACTTTAAGAAAGGAGTCTCCCGCGTGGAGGCTCCTTTTTTCGTGCCCGCTTTCTTTTCCCATGGGTTGCAACCCTATGTCTTCATGTAGCAATCATGGGATAGCGAGAAGACGTAGCGCAACCGATTGCTCAATCAAAAGGCGATCGAACGAGAGCAGGACGTGCAGGATTGGACGGTAATGCTTATTTTTGCAGAAGCATAAACAAGAGCAGAAACAGAAACAGAAACAGAAGCAATAGCAGAAGCATAGGCTTAGGCTTAGGCAAAAACAATAGACAATCACCATCAAAACAACGATCGATATGAAGAAGAACAAGATGAAGAAGATACTCACGGCAGCATTTTGTGCGGCCATGGCGTCGCCGGCCCTTGCACAAGGGTGGCCGACGAGGTATGAGGGTGTAATGCTACAGGGCTTCTACTGGGACTCCTATAGCGACAGCCAATGGAAGAACCTGGAGAAGCAAGCCCCGGAACTGGGGTCGTATTTTTCCCTGCTATGGGTGCCCCAAAGCGGAAAGTGTCTGGAGGAGCACAACGTGATGGGCTACACACCCTATTACTACTTCGATCAGAACTCCAGTTTTGGTAGCGAGGCGGAACTCCGTCCGATGATCGGGGCCATGCGCCAAAACGGGGTGGGCGTCCTGGCCGACGTGGTGGTCAACCACCACAACACGAGTGGCTGGTTCACCTTCCCCAAGGAGGAGTATCGCGGCACGACCTACCAACTCCAGTCATCCGACATCACGGCTGACGACGACCAAGGCAAGACGGCAGCCGAAGCACAAAGGCAGGGCATCTCGCTCGGCAGCCACAAGGACGAGGGCGAAGACTGGGATGGCATGCGCGACCTCGACCACCAAAGTCCCAACGTGCAACGGGTGGTCAAGGCCTATGAGCAGTACCTCGTGGAGGATCTCGGCTATAGCGGTTTTCGCTACGACATGGTGAAGGGCTTTGGCGGGTCGCACGTGGCCGACTACAACCGCGCGGCCAACGTGGCCTATTCCGTAGGCGAGTTTTTCGACGGCAACGTCGCGAAGTTGAAGGCATGGATAGACAGTACGGAGAAGGAGAGCGCGGCCTTCGACTTCCCCTTCCGCTATACGGTACGCGACGCCATCAATGGTGGCGACTGGTCGAAGCTGGCCAATACGAAGACCTTGGTGGGCGACGAGGCATACCGACGCTATGCCGTTACGTTTGTGGAGAACCACGATACACAATACCGTAGCGCCAGCGAGCAGAACGACCCGATACGCAAGGACACGCTCGCGGCCAACGCCTATCTCCTCGCCATGCCGGGCACGCCCTGCGTCTTCCTCCCCCATTGGCAGGCCTACACCCGCGAGATCAAGTCCATGATCGACGCGCGCCATCTGGCGGGCGTGACGAGCACGAGCACCTTCGCCAGCTACCGCAGCTCGGCAGCCTACTATGGCGTGACGACCCAGGGCACGCGCGGAAAACTGCTGGCCGTGGTGGGAAGCGGCATGGCCGATCCCGACGAGTCGTTCTATGTGAAGGTGCTGAGCGGCCACCACTACGCCTACTATCTCTCGCCCGACGTGGAGAGCGCCTGGACGGACCTGCCCTCAGGCAGCTATCATGACGGGGCCCAGCAGGCGCGCCTCACGGCCGTATCGGCCTCGAAGGACGCCCAGCTCGTCTATACCCTCGACGGTAGCGAGCCGACGCCACAGAGCGCCAAGGCAAAGAGCGGCACGAGCCTCACGATACCTACGGGCAAGACGACCCTGAAGGTGGGTCTCCTGGTCGATGGCAAGGTGCGGGGTGTCATCACGCGCCAGTATGAGATAGGCGAGTTCCAGCCCTACGACATCACAGTCTATGTCAATGGCGATGCCGTGGCATGGACCAGCTACATCAACTTCCACTCCTGGGGCGGATCCCACACGACAACCGACTGGCCGGGCGACCACGTCACGACCACCCAGACCGTGGGCGGCAAGAAATGGTTCTGCAAGAGCTACACGATGACCACGCCAGACGACAACATCAATTTCGTATTCAGTATCGGCACGGCAGACAATGCCGGCCAGCAGCAGTCCGTGGACATCAACAACATCCAGCACGACGCCTTTTTCGAGGTGACGGGCGAGAAGAGCGGCGGCAAATATCTGGTCAAGGACGTGACGACGACCATGGGCGTCGAGGACGTGGCGACCGACCGCCCCACCCTCTCCGACGACCACTACTACACGCTCTCGGGCCAGCGCGTGACGCCACCCCTGAGACGGGGCATCTATCTCCACCAGGGCAAAAAGATCATGGTGAAGTAACAGTAGAAAGTCTTCCGAATAAAAAGCGCCAAGGTTGTTTTCAATAGAAGCAAACAACCTTGGCGCTTTTCGTGTAAGGAAATCTCTAAAGAAACATGCGGGACTACAAGAGAGCAGGATGACGAGAAAGCAGGACGACGAGAGAGCTGGAATTCAAGAGAGCGAGACTTCTACAGAGCAGGACGTCGATAAAAGGCGACGTCAATAGAGCAGGACGAGGCCCGCGAAGGCAGCAAAGCAGATCATGCGGATGGGGTTGATCTTCATCCACATCGTACCAATAAAGGTGGCGAAGAAGAGGAAGAGGCTCACGCCAAACTGCCAGGGATTGATATCGGGCGAGGAGAAGTTTTCCACATCACAAAGCAGGAGCGTGGCGGCAGCCAGGAGGCCGACGACGGCCGGGCGAAGGCCCATGAAGACGCTCTGGACGGCTGGGGTACGCATATACTTCATAAACATGCGGCTGATGAGGACCATCAGGATGAAACTCGGCAGGACGAGGGCAAAGGTGGCCGTGGCGCTACCGAGCACGGCCATCATCCCTTCGAAGCCCGCGTTGTGGGCCGCGGCATAGCCACAGTAGGTGGCCGAGTTGATGCCGATAGGGCCTGGCGTCATCTGGGAGATGGCGACGATATTGGTAAACTCCGAGGAGGAGAGCCAATGGTGCTTCACGACCGTCTCGGCCTGGATGAGAGAGAGCATGCCGTAGCCGCCTCCAAATCCGAAGAGACCTATGATGAAAAACGTGAGGAAGAGTTGTAAGAAGATCATAATTCTACGATTTTTCCGTGAGCTTTTTTATTCCGTGGGCTTGACATAGCGTCCATAGACATAGCCACCCAGACCGGCCGCCAGGATGATCATGACGGGATTGACGCCCAGTTTCCATATCAGCAGGGCCGAGATGAGCGGTATCCAGCAGTTGGCCAACCCGATCCGCGCCCGTTTGGCGAGGTTGAAGGTCGGGACGGCTATCAGGGCCACCACGGCCGGACGGATGCCTCGGAACATAGCTGCGATCCATCCCACCTCCATGAAGCGATGGAAGAACATGGCGATGAGCAGAATGATGAGAAACGAGGGCAGGGCCGTGCCGAGGGCCGTGCAGAACGCGCCCCGTATCTTGCGTAGCTTGCAGCCGATGAAGACGCTGATGTTGATGGCGAAGACGCCCGGACAGCTCTGCGCGATGGCGATGAGGTCGAGAAACTCCTCTTTCCCGATCCATTTGCGCTTCTCCACCACCTCCGCCTCGATGATTGGGATCATCGCATAGCCACCCCCGAGGGTGAAGGCGCCAATCTTGAAGAATGTCTTGAAACTCTCCCAATAAAATTTCATACTCTCTTGTTAGATGTATAGATAATCACTTGTCAGATCAATTGATATCCGCTCGTTAGAAGAATTGATATCGCTTGCTAGAAGAACTGATATTCCCTTGTCAGATCAATTGATAACCTCTTGTTAAAGAATTGATTAGTCCAACCCGCCCCCGAGAGGGCCGATTGGACTAACCACATATATTTTGCCAGAAGATGGAGGTGACGGCACGCAGGGCCGCCTCGCCATCCTACTTCTTCTTAGCCTCCTCTACCCACTTGCGTGCGTTGACGAAGGCCTCGATCCAAGGCGTGACCTCGTCGGCACGACGATGGCGCGGATACCAGCCCTGCTGCCACGGGAAGATTGCACGCTCCAGGTGAGGCATCATGGCCAGGTGGCGACCGTCGGCCGAGCAGATGCCCGCCACGTTGTAGTCGGAACCGTTGGGGTTGCCAGGATACTGAGCGTAGTTGTATTTTGCCACGATATGGTAGCGGTCCTCGGGCTCGGGGAGATAGAAGCGTCCCTCTCCGTGGGCCACCCAGATGCCCAGTTTGTTGCCGCTGAGCGAGTGGAACATGACGCTATCGTTCTCGGGGATCGTGACCGAGAGGAAGGCGCTCTCAAACTTCTTCGAGTTGTTGTGGCAGAGATGGGTCTGGTGCTCATGCTCCGGATTGATGAGGTTGAGCTCCGCCATCAACTGGCAACCATTGCAAATGCCCAGCGAGAGCGTATCCTCGCGCGCATAGAAGCGGTCGAGCGCCTCCTTGGCCTTGGGATTGTAGAGGAAGGCACCCGCCCATCCCTTGGCCGATCCCAGGACGTCGGAGTTGGAGAATCCGCCACAGAAGACGATCATGTTGACCTCCTCCAGGGTCTCGCGACCACTAATGAGATCGGTCATCATCACGTCCTTCACCTCGAAGCCTGCGAGGTAGAGGGCGTAGGCCATCTCGCGCTCGCCATTGGTGCCCTTCTCACGGATGATAGCCGCCTTGGGCGCAGCCTGACGGTCGGCATCGGTCGTGGTCTGCCAGCGGTCGGCATTGAGGCCATACTGGGCGAGCGTTCCCGTGAAGTCGGGGTTGAACTGCATCTCCACGGGCTGCTTCTTGTAGTTGGTGTAGCGCTTCTTCGCCATGCCGTTGAAGCTCTGGTCGCGGTCGAGGAGATAGGAGGTCTCGTACCAGACGTCGCGCAGGCCGTCGATATCCAGTTCCTGCTTGAAGGTGCCATCGCTAAGGCTCAGCACGCGACGCTCGGGCGTGGGCTGGGCGATGCGGGCATAGCCCACGCAGCACTCCTCCAGGAAGTCACGCACCTCGTCGGCATGCTCGTCGCTCACCTGGATGACGACACCCGGGTTCTCGGCGAAAAGCTTGCGCACCACGTCGTCGCCCTTGATGTCGTGGAGGTTGACGCGGAGACCGCCCTCCACATTGGCAAACGTCATCTCCAGCAGGGTGATGATCAGACCACCAGCCGAGATATCGTGGCCTGCGAGGATCCAGCCGCGGTTGATGAGCTCCTGCACGGCCTCGAAGCATTGGCAGAAGTACTGCGGATTCTTGACCGTCGGCACGTCGTCGCCCACCTTGTTGAGGCTTTGGGCAAAGGCGCTGCCGCCCAGCTCCTGCTCGCAGAAGGAGAAGTCGATATGATAGAGTCGGGAGTTTTTGTCGTTGACGAGGACGGGGGAGACCACCTTGCGGATGTCGCTCACCTCGCCACCACTTGTCACGATGACCGTGCCCGGAGAGATGATCTTCTCGCCATTGGGATACTGCTGGCTCAGGGACAGGGAGTCCTTGCCGGTCGGCACATTGACGCCGATGGCGCAGCAGAAGTCGGAGAGGGCCTTGACGGCACGATAGAGGCGCGCGTCCTCACCCTTCTGTGAGCGGCAGGGCCACATCCAGTTGGCCGAGAGGCTCAGGGAGTCCATGCCGTCGGCCAGGGGTGCCCAGACGATATTGGTCAGCGACTCGGCCACACTCAGCACGCTACCCGCCTCGGGCGAGGCCAGTCCGGCCTGGGGCGCATGGCCGAGGGCCGTGGCGATACCCTTCTCGCCACGATAGTCGAGGGCCACGACGCCACAGTCGCTCAACGGCAACTGCAGGCGACCCTGGCATTGCTGGCGGGCCACCTTGCCCGTCACGCTACGGTCCACCTTGTTGGTGAGCCAGTCCTTGCAGGCCACGGCCTCCAGCTGCAGCACGCGACGGAGATACTCCTCGAGATGGGCCGCGTCATAGGCTACGGGTGAATAGTGGCGCTCGACGCTCTCGTCGCGCATGATAGTCTTGGGCGAGTGGCCGAACATCTGGGCCACGTCGAGATCGAAAGGCTTCACGCCATCGCCCTGGACGAAGGAGAAGTGGGCGTCGCCCGTGGTCTCGCCGACCACATACATCGGGGCACGCTCACGCTCGGCGATCTTCGCCACATGGGCCAGGTGCTTCTCGTCGATGAGCAGCCCCATGCGCTCCTGCGACTCGTTGGCGATGATCTCCTTGGCGCTCAGCGTCTTGTCGCCGATCGGCAGCTTGGTCATGTCGATCTGGCCGCCACACTCCTCCACCAGCTCAGAGAGACAGTTGAGGTGGCCTGCCGATCCGTGGTCGTGGATGGAGACCACGGGGTTGTCGTCTTCCTCCACGAGGGCGCGCACGAGGTTGTAGGCGCGCTTCTGCATCTCGGGGTTGGCACGCTGGACGGCATTGAGCTCAATACCATTGCTATAGCGGCCCGTATCGACCGACGATACCGATCCGCCACCCAGTCCGATGCGGTAGTTGTCGCCACCGACCACGACGACCTTGTTGCCCGGCTGCGGCTCCTTCTTCAGGCAGTCGCGCTTCGTGCCGTAGCCGACGCCGCCAGCGAGCATGATCACCTTGTCGTAGGCATATTTCTCGTCATTCTCCTGGTGCTCGAAGGTGAGGAGGGATCCCGTGATGAGGGGCTGGCCAAACTTGTTGCCGAAGTCGCTGGCGCCATTGGAGGCCTTGATGAGGATCTGCTCAGGCGTCTGGTAGAGCCATTGGCGCACGGGCAGGATGTCCTCCCAGTCGCGCAGGGCGGGCTCCTTGCCGTCGTCGCCCTTCAGTCGGGGATAGGCCGTCATATAGACTGCCGTGCCCGCGATGGGCCATGATCCTACGCCACCACCCATACGGTCGCGAATCTCACCGCCCGTGCCCGTGGCGGCACCATTGAAGGGCTCTACGGTCGTCGGGAAGTTGTGGGTCTCGGCCTTGAGAGAGATGACGCTCTCCACGGGCTTCACGCGGAAGTAGTCGGCCGTAGATTGGTTTTTCGGGGCAAACTGCTCGATGACGGGTCCCTGGGCGAAGGCCACGTTGTCCTTGTAGGCGGAGAGGATTTTGCCCGGATTCTCGCGGGTGGTCTTCTTGATCATGTTGAAGAGCGACGACTCCATCTCCTTGCCGTCGATGACGAAGGTGCCTCCGAAGATCTTGTGGCGGCAATGCTCGGAGTTGATCTGTGCGAAACCGAAGATCTCGCTGTCCGTGAGCGGGCGTCCGTTCTCCTTCTCTATCTTGTGGAGGTAGGCGATCTCCTCGGGCGAGAGGGCGAGTCCCTCCTCCTCGTTGAACTTCTCGAGGTCGTCCACGCGCTTGATGGGCTCGGGGTCGTGGTCGATGGTGAAGATCTGCTGGTCCAGACCGTCATACATGCGCTGGAGCATGGGGTCGTGGTCGGCCTCGGGCGTATCTACGGGGAAATACTCCTCTATGCGGCTGATTCCCTTCAGGGCCATGTTCTGCGTGATCTCTACCGCGTTGGTGCTCCACGGCGTGACCATCTCGCGCCGGGGGCCTACGAAATATCCCTCCAGCTGATCATTATCTACCGGCTCGGCATCGCCGTAAAGCCAACTAAGTTCGCTTATCTCTTCTTTGGAAAGCTTGTGATCTGCCTCCGTGGCAATCACGCTCTTCGACCTTGTCCTGAAAAAAAGAATCATAATCTGTCGAGTATATTAGGAAATAATGGTGCAAAGATAACTATAAATGCACACATGGCAAAATAATCGGCTCAGAGAATCGGCAGAAAACGCAAAAAAGCCGCATTGGGCTTCGGTCCGCACTTGCTCAATCGCTCAGAAATGATTCGCACCTGGTGGGTCGGTTCGAAATATTTTACCTTTGCGTATATCGAACGAACCATACTGGGGATTGCCCACTAAAAAGCGTGTCGTGACTCCATTTATGGGCTTGGCGTGGGCAAAACGTGAGGAAGAGGGTGCGGAAAACGCGAAAAGTGATGCAAGCAGATTTTGCGGAAGAAGGCATGATTGGCTTGTCGCATGCAGCCAAGGGAGGAGATCCCGAAAAAACAGAGGGTTGAAAATGCCAAAAGAGGGCGTCTGAAAGGGCAAAAAGCCGTATAAAGGGAAGTGGAATCATCAAACTGGAACGAACAAAAACAAGCCAACCGTCTATCTATCAGTCTTTTAGATGACAACAGAACAGATTCGTTCCAGTTATTCCAGTTGTTCCAGTTTATTTTTCAGCGAGTGCGAAATTCCAGTCCACCCCCTATATATATATTATAACTAATTAATTATTATATAGTTATATATTATATAAGGAAAATAGGGAAAGATAGCAGTAGCATTTTTTAATTGGAACAATTGGAACAATTGGAACAACTGGAACAACTGGAATTGGAAGATTCGCCTCAGAGGAAGATAGTCCTATGCCCCTTCTCCTCTCCAAGGCTCTCGTCGCTGGAATGCTTTCCACTCCCCTACCCAGAATTCATCCCGAAGCCATGCCGAGACCATCCCGCAGCCCTATAGGCTGGGGACAGGACGACAGGAATGGGACGCAAGGGAGGACAAAAGCCTAAGATAAGCAAGGACAAGAGCCTGACATAAGCAAGGGCAAGAGCCTGACGTAAGCAAGGACAAAAGCCTAAGGTAAGCAAGGACAAGAGCCTGGCGAAGGGAGGACAGGCCACGCTACTTACATTGGAAGTCGAGCACCTTGCGGTCATCGAGCCAGCTCTCCAGGTGGTCGTCGATAGCCACAGGGCCGCAGCCTGTGGGGCAACCCGTATAGAAGATGTCGCCCGTCTTGAGCGTGAAATAGCGGGAGGCATAGCTGATGAGCTCGTCGATGGTATAGAGCATATCGGCCGTGCAACCGGTCTGGACGGTCTTGCCATTGATGTCGAGGTGGAAGTGGAGGCGCTGGGGCCCGAGAAACTTCTCCTTCTCCACCCATTCTCCGAGCACGGCCGACCCGTCGAAGCCCTTGGCCAGCTCCCACGGCTGCCCCTTGGCCTTGAGCTCCTTCTGCAGTTCGCGTGCCGTGAGGTCTATGCCCACGGTATAGGCGTCGTAGTAGCGATGGGCAAACTCCAGGGGGATGCATTTGCCCAAACGGCAGATACGCACGACCACCTCCGTCTCATACTCGATGCGCCCCATGTCGTCGGGAATGAAGAAGGGTTTGCCATTCTTCAGCACAGCCGAGTCGGACTTCATAAACAATACTGGGCGCTCGGGCTTCACGGCCGCGCCATGGAGCGCCAGGTTGTGCTCCAGATAATTCATGCCTACTGCAAGTATCTTCATCTCTTTTCTTTGCTTTGGTTGTTCTACTTCTCTACGTTCTGTCCTATGAGAGCTCTGACGGCCTCCAGGGAAAGGTCGGTGAGGGAGGCTATCTGATCCAGCGACATGCCCTTCGAAAGCATCAGACGGACCATCTACGCCCGCGCTTCCTCGCGGCCCTCCTGACGCCCCTCCTGACGTCCTTCTTGACGTCCTTCTTGACGTCCTTCCTCGAGTCCCACGGCACGACCTTTGGCAAAGCCCTTCTCGCGACTGATCTTGTTGGAGTCGATAAAGAGGAGGCGCTCAGCCCCCACCTTGTCCCAAAAGTCGTCGTAGGCGAGCAGTTCGCTCTTGGTCATGGCTGCCTCCTCCACGGTCTCCAGCGCCTTGCTGGTCTCGGGGTTGTCGAGCAGATCCTGAGGCACGACGGTAGTATTCTCGTCGATCTGGGTGAGAAACTTAAGCCACAAGACGGCCATTTTTTTCTCCATGATAGTCTGCGGCTTAAACTTCGGCAGCTCGATAAACGTGAAATGGAGGCCCTTGATCAACTTGTCGTCGTGGAGATCGTGGACGATATTGTAGTTGTGGATGAACTCGTCGGGGTAGTCCTTCATAAATACCTCGTTGACCAAATTGAGGGAATAGACGGGCTGCAGCAACTCGTACCTGCGTCGCTTGTCGAGCTGGCGGACAAAGGCCTTGGAAGCATTGAAGAGAGCTAATTGCAGCAAACTCGTGGTCCAATGTATTTGTATGGAGAGCAAGAAAGAACACCCTTTGACGTCTTTGCACCTTGCGTTGACGACACCAAGCCCGTACGAGAGAAACTCCACCTCCTCTACCAGCTCGCCTTCCTTGAGCGGCATCAGGGCGTTGAGCAAGCTGATGAGCAAATCCTCATGCTCGCCAAATATCTTCTTGAAGGTCAAATCGGCCTTGGGATCGAGATACTTTTTCATGCGTTGTACGTCTTGTTTTGATGAGTTCACCTGCAAACTTACGACATTTTCCCCACAAAACCAAAGAATACGAGGAAATCTTCCTGGCGTCATAGAGAGCCATACTGCATCCAACGTATTGACCGAAGCAATCTTTTTTGCGGGGCAAAGCACGCATAATGTGAGCCTAAGGAGAGGAAATAGACGCAGAGAGAAAAGGTCACAACAGGAAAGAGTGCATAGGAGCTGCACTACATGTAGTCCATAAACAATTATCTATCAACAACTTACACAACAAAAAGAACAACACGTCCTTGAAACATTACACCATTACAGCATTACAATAAGAAAAAGAAGGGTACTTCATCCTTCGCCTCCCAACCTTTCTTCTCAGATTGTTTACTAATTATATTCTTTATTATATATGATATATATAATATAATAATAATATATATAGATAAGAAAGATATGGAAGGAGAGAGGGAGCGAAGTGGGAGAGGCTTTTTTTAAATTGTAATGCTGTAATGCTCCTCCTGACAGGTGGGGCTTCCCCTGATGGCCCTCTACGGTCGGACGACGACCTTGCAGCCCGACGCCACGACCAGCCCGTGGGGGTGTTTGCCAGCCAGCTGCTTGCCGTCAGGAGACCATAAGGCGGGACGAGCGGCACGAGGGCGGAAGGCCACACGATCCACGGCAGAGGAGGAGAGGAAGGTAGCCATGCGACAGAGGGCAGGCGTGGCGCGCCCCGTGCGGTTGTCGAAGAGCGGGGCATTGTACCAACGGTCCGTGACAGGCGAGGAGGAGCTGACACCCCGCTCGTTGGCCTCCATAAACCACCAGAAGAGGCCCGTGACGGCCTCGTGGCGACGGAGCATAGTCACCAAGTCGTCGACAAACTGGCGTTGGCCCTCTGCCGAGTAAGACCATGTGGACGTGGCGTCATAGGTGGTGCCCGGGACGGCCCAGGCGTAGGGATAGCCCGTCTCGACGACCATCACCTCTTTGTCCGAGGCCTCCGACTCCAGCAGACGGATGGCCCCTTCGAGTTCGGAGAGCGCACCATGAAAGTAGGGATAGTAGCTCAGTCCGAGGATGTCGTAGTCGATCTGATACTCCTTGGCGCGCGCCACAAAATAGGAGAGCGCGGCATAGTGGGCGTTGCCCTGCTGCTGCGAGACCGAGACGCGCTCGGTATGGAGGATGATGCGCGCCTCGGGGCACTCCTCTCTGCAGACCTCCGTGGCGCGCCTCAGCAGACTGGCAAAGCGCTGCCAGTTGGCCTTTGGCGCATCGGGATAGCAAGCCTTGGCGTAGCCCTCCGACTCCGCTCCCCACAACATGCCGTAGCTGATCTCGTTGCCCGGCTGGATGAGGTCGGGCGTGGCCCCCTCGGCCTTCAGGCGGCGCAGCACCCGGCGCGTATATTGCGCCAGCGAGTCGGCCAGCGTCTCGTCGTCGAGGCCCTGCCATGCCCGTGGCGTCCATTGCTTGGCAGGGTCGGCCCAGGAGTCGCTATAGTGGAAGTCGAGTAGGAGACGCAGGCCCGCCTGCTTGACGCGCTTTGCCAAGGGCACGATATAGTCCAGGTCTTGGCACACGCCCTGCCCCTTGTCCTCTGCCGAGGCATGGGCGGGCTGGACGAAGAGGCGAAGGCGCATGGCGTTCATGCCCTTGCTGGTGAAGAAGGCCAAGGGGTCGTCGATGGGCGCACCCGCCTCGTCATAGTATTCTGCCCCCTTGGCCTCGTAGGAGGGAAGCAAGGAAATATCGCCCCCGACATAGCGCTGGGCCATGGTGGCGACCGTAGCACCCAGCAGGAGGGCCAGAAGAAAGATCCTTTTCGTCATAAGAACCACTTTTTTTATTTTATCATTCCACATAGAACCGACTTGCCCCGACCCTGGGGGCCGAGGCAAGTCTCTATGGATGCTATCAGAACGTCAGGATCAGGGCCTGGCGAGCCGTCAGGGGCACGTTGCGCGTGAGGTCGATGGTGGCGCCCGTCGTCACGTCCTGGGCCGTGGCATGGCTGCCAATGACCTCGGCATAGCGACGCACGTCGAGCTCATTGTCCGAGCGGCGTCCGTTGAGGACCGTCATCACGGTCTTGCCCTTCCATTGACGGCAGAGGACATAGACGCCCTTGTAGGGGATGAACTGCTTCTGCGTGCCCTGCGTGACAGCCTCGCAGCCCTGACGCCAATGGAGCACGCGGCTCAGCCAGGAGAACATCCCCTGCTCGGCATCATCGCGGCCCGAGGCCGTGAAGCAGTCGTGGGTGTCGCCAGGGAAGCCGCCAGGGAAGTCGCGACGCACATAGCCGTCCGTCACCTGCTTGGTGCCGTTGAGGAGCACCTCCGTGCCATAGTAGAGCTGCGGGATGCGGTTCATCGTCAGCAGCAGGGCGAGCGCCTGCTTGAGGGCCGTGGTGTCGCGTCCCTCGCCCAGGAAGCGGTCGGTATCGTGATTTTCGATGAAGGCGAGCACGCTCGACGGATTGGCGTAGAGGTAGTCGTAGCAGAGGACGTTGTAGATGCGGTTGAAGCCCTTCCACCAGTCGTCGGTCTCCTCGTCGCGAGCCAGCGTGAGGCGGTCGAAGAAGGCGAAGTCCATGACCGTCTTGAGATAGCTATTCTCCGTGCTGAGGCGCGAGTCCTTCTGCCAGGCCGCGGTATAGGCCGGCTCCGTCACCCAGGTCTCGCCCACGCTATTGAAGTAGGGATACTCCGTGTCGATGGCCTTCATCCAGGCCGCCATGGCCTTGCGGTCGGCGTAGGGATAGGTGTCCATGCGGATGCCGTCGATGGAGGCCGTCTCGATCCACCAGATACTGTTCTGGACGAGGTAGCGCATGACGTGGGGGTTGCGCTGGTTGAGGTCGGGCATGGAGGCGACAAACCATCCGTCGGTAGTCTCCTCGCGGTCGACGTCGGCGGCGTAGGGGTCGAGGACGGGCGTGAGCTTGTAGCTGGTCTGGAGGCCATAGCCGGGATGGTTGAACCAGTCACGGGACGGGCTGTCCTGCTGCCAAGGATGGTAACTGCTGCAATGGTTGAAGATCATGTCCATGACGACCTTCAGTCCGCGCTCGTGGCAGTCGCGGATCAAGGCGCAATAGTCGGCATTGGTGCCAAAGCGCGGATCGACGCGGTAGTAGTCGGTCGTGGCATAGCCGTGGTAGGAACTCGACTTCTGCTCGAAGGAGGGCGCGTCGTTTTCGAGGATGGGCGTAAACCACAGAGCCGTGACGCCCAGGTCGGTGAAGTAGTCGAGGTGGCGGGAGATGCCCGCAAGGTCGCCTCCGTGGCGCAGAGAGGGCTGCGAGCGGTCGCAGAGGCCGTCGCGCATGCCCTTGACGACATCATTGCCCGTGTCGCCATTGGCAAAGCGGTCGGGCATGAGGAGATAGAGCACGTCAGCCTGAGAAAAGCCCTTGTGGTCCTCGGCAGCCTTGGCGCGGGCGTGGAGCACGTAGCGCTCCGTCAGCTTGCTGCCGTTGAGCTTAAACTGGAGGCGCATCTCGCCAGGCTGAGCACCCTCGAGATTCATATAGACGAGCAGATAGTTGGGCGAGTCGAGGCGCACGAGGGAGTCGATACGCGCATGGGGGTAGTCGGTCGAGACCTCGGCGTCGCGTATGCCCTCGCCATAGACCATGAGCTGGAGCGTGGGGTCTTTCATCCCCACATACCAGTCGGTGGGGTCGATACGGGTGATCTTCACCTTCGCGCTGACGGAGAGGAGCGCGAAGAAGAGAAGGAGGAGGGTGATGGTTCTTTTCATAAATTTCTAAGAGATAAAAATAAATAAGTGAGATGAATGTGTGAGCTATTGTAAAAGGAAAGGGGTTGGAAAAGCATGGCCCATGGCGACACACTCCCAACCCTCTATGCGTCTTGCTGCACTCATCGTGCAGAATCAATCGTTCAGTATCAATCGTGCAGAATCAGGGCCGACTGGCCGTCGATCATGACCTCTCCTCCCTGCATGTCGCCCAGTCCGGCCTCGTCGGCCTGCCCGTTGGCCACGACGATCGTGTAGTCGCCCTCGGGTATCTGGACGGTCTGGAAATCGGGACTGCTATTGAGGATGACGTAGATATTGTTCCACGCATCGCCTCCGGCATGGTTCTTCAGTCGGAAGGCCACGAGGCAGTCCTGGGTGGGGAGAAACTCCAGGTGCTTGCGTACCAGGTCGGCGCTGCCCAGTCGGAAGGCCGGATGGGACAGGCGGAGATGGACCAGGCCCTTGTAGTAGTCGAAGACCTGGGGATAGCGCTGGAGGTTGTTCCAGTCGAGGTGGTTGATCTCGTCGGGCGACTTGAAGGAGTTGTGCACGCCCTGCTTGGTGCGCAGCATCTCCTCGCCGCTGAGCAGGAAGGGCACGCCCTGGGAGGTGAGGACGGCCGTCTGAGCCAGCAGGTCGAGGCGGATGAGGGCCTCCTCGTCAAACTTCGTCTCGGGCACGGAGGCACGGAGGCGGTCAGTCAGACAGAGGTCGTCGTGGCAACTGACGTAGGCGATCATCTGGGTTGGTTCGTTGGCCCAGGGCTCCTTGGTGTAGTTGACCTTGCTGTAATCGACCTGCGGATGGGCCACGAGACCGACGATGCCCGCCTTGATGCTCTCCTCGAAACCGGGCAGGCCCGCCAGGAAAGCACCCTGGTCGTCGTGATCGAAGGGACCGCGGAGGGCGTCGCGAAGCTCGTCGCTAAAGGCGGCTATGCCCGGCATCTGGCGGATGTGGGCCTTGGTGGCAAGGCGGCTGGGATCGATGGCGCAGGATCCCGCGCTCCATCCCTCACCATAGATGAAGATGGAGGGGTCAACCTGCTGCAACTGCTGGCGCAGGAGGTTCATCGTCTCGATGTCGTGGCAACCCATGAGATCGACACGGAAACCGTCGATGTGATACTCCTGGGCCCAATACTTCATGCTCTCGATCATAAACTCCCGCATCAGGGGCTTCTCCGAGGCCGTCTCGTTGCCGCAGCCCGAGCCGTCGGAGGGGGTGCCGTCGGGACGGTAGCGGTAGTAGGCCTTGGGGAAGGTGCGGTCGAAGTTGCTGCCCTCCAGGCTGAAGGTGTGGTTATAGACCACGTCGAGGACCACGCGGATGCCCGCCTGGTGGAGGGCCTGCACCATCTGCTTGAACTCCAGGATGCGACGAGTGGGCAACTCGGCATCAAAGGAGTAGCTGCCCTCGGGCACGTTGTAGTTGAGCGGGTCGTAGCCCCAGTTGTATTGGGGCGTGTCGTACTTGGCCTCGTCGATAGAGGCGAAGTCGTAGGAAGGCAGGATGTGGACGGCATTGACGCCCAAGGCCTTGAGATGGGCGATGGCCTTCTTCTCCGTCAAGGCGAGAAACTTGCCCTTGTTGACCAGTCCTGAGGAGGGGTCGATGGAAAAGTCGCGATGGTGGAGCTCGTAGAGCACAAGGTCGGCCATGCTCTTCGTCGTCAGCCGTCGGTCGTTCTCCCAGCCCGCGGGGTTGGTGTCGCGCATATCGACCACGGCAGCCCGCCCGCCATTGCAGGAGACGGCCTTGGCGAAGACGCCCGGGGTCTCGCCCCGACCGATGTCGAAGGTGTAGAAGACGCCCTTCAGGTCGCCCTTGACCTCGATGGACCAACGGTTGTCGCCCACCTGCTTCATCTTCATCTTCTTATACTGCTTGCCGCCACGACCGGCTCGGTAGAGGCGGAGCGTGGGACGGGACGGGGCATTGAGGGTGAACACCGTACTTTGGGGAGAATATTGCATCTCGCGAAACGTCTCCTGCGCCTTCAGGGGCTGCGAGGAGAGCAACAGGGCCATACAACCGGCCATCATCAACTTTCTCATCATACGCTTGCTGGTAACTTTGTTAGGATGGACTCCTGCCCGGCCGAGACCCGGGGCATCCTTTGGCGTGTGCCACGAGACGGCCAGGCAAGACCCATCATTACTATTTATAACGTAGCAAAGTCGAAAATCTTATGCTGAAATCAAAAACAAGTGGGCAAGGAACCGGGTATTGGCGCCTGCACCAGCCCACTTCGGTCCGAGGCCGACTACTTGGCCACGGGGAAGAGCGAGACGGCAAAGCCACCACCCGGGGCCATCTTCAGACGAAGACGGTCGCCCTGCTTCACCGTGCGACGGGTGATAGTGTAGGCCTTGGGGTTCTTCTCGTAGTCGGCATCCTTGGCGTCGGCATAGACCGTGCAGACGTATTTTTTGCCCTTGTCGAGGAAGTCGAGACGAAGGTCGGACTGGTGGCCGTCCTCGTTGCACTTGCCGCCAATGAACCAACGGTCCGTGCCCTTGGCCTTGCGCGCCACGGTAATGTAGCGGGCGGGCTCGGCCTCAAGGTATCGACTGTCGTCCCAGTCGGTCGCCACGTCGCGGATAAACTGGAAGGCGTCGTCATACTTCTCGTAGTTCTCGGGGAGGTCGGCAGCCATCTGGAGCGGACTGTACATCGTCAGATAGAGGGCGAGCTGACCGCAGAGCGTGGTACGCACCCAACTCGGGTTGTCGCTCCAGGTACTGAGTTGTGTCTCGAGGATGCCCGGGGTGTAGTCCATCGGGCCACCCTGCAGACGCGTGAAGGGCAGGATGACGGTATGAGAGGGAGCACTTCCGCCAAAAGCCTCATACTCGGTGCCACGGGCGCTCTCGTTGCCCACGAGGTTGGGCCAGGTGCGACACAGACCCGTGGGGCGCACGGCCTCGTGGCCGTTGACCATCACATGGTGCTTGGCAGCCTGCTCGACGACATACTGGTAGTGGTTGACCATCGACTGGCTGAAATGGAAGTCGCCACGGGGGATGATATCGCCCACATAGCCCGTCTTGACGGCATCATAGCCGTAGCGGTTCATCAGATTGAGGGCATCCTCGAGATGGCGTTCATAGTTGATCGTGCTCGAACTGGTCTCGTGGTGCATCATGAGCTTCACGCCCTTGGAGTGGGCGTACTCGTTGAGATACTGGATGTCGAAGTCGGGATAGGGCGTGACGAAGTCGAAGACGTCCCACTTCCAACGGTTGGCCCAGTCCTCCCAGCCGATGTTCCAGCCCTCGACGAGCACCTCCTGCAGGCCGTTCTTGGCCGCGAAGTCGATATAACGCTTCACATTCTCCGTATTGGCCGCATGGCGTCCGTTGGGACGGACGTGCTTCCAGTCCACCTTGTAGATATCGACGCTGGGCAGGTCGTCGGTATAATTCCACGAGCTCTTGCCGACGATCATCTCCCACCACACGCCACAATACTTCGTGGTGTGGATCCAGGACGTGTCCTCGATCTTGCAGGGTTCGTTGAGGTTGAGGATCAGGTTGGAGGAGAGCATGTCGCGGGCGTCGTCGCTGACCATGACCGTACGCCAGGGCGTGTTGAAGGGCACCTGCACATAGGCCTTGTTGCCCGTAGCGTCGGGGGTGAGCCACGACTCGAAGACCATGTGCTTGTCGTCGAGGTTGAGGTGCATGGCGGGATAGTTGACCAGGGCGGCCTCGTGGATGTTGATATACAGGCCGTCCTGCGACTTCATCTGCAGGGAGGTCTGTACGCCCGTCTCGGAGAAGTTGGCCACGGAAGAGTTGGACCAGTTGACGGCATCATGGAAACGGGCGCGGATCTCGGAGAGGCGGCTCTCCTGGGTCTCCTGCTCCTGGGTGTCGTAGTCGCCAGGCAGCCACCAGGCGGTATGGTCGCCAGTCATGGCAAACTGCGTGTGCTCTTCCTTGACAATGAAATAGACGAGACTGTCCTGCTGGGGAAACTCATAGCGGAGACCCATGCCATCGTCATAGACGCGGAAGCGGATGTTCATTTGGCGTCCTGTGTGGTCCTGGGAGAGACTGACGAGGAGCTCGTTGTAGTGGTTGCGGATAGTGGCCGTCTCGCCCCAGACGGGCTTCCATGTCTCGTCGAAGGAGGAGACCTCCGAGTGGGACTCGGTGAAACCGTCCATGAGGCTCGTCTCGGCGAAGCCCTTGGTGGCGTGCTTGTCCTTGGCGAGCTCCAGTCCGAGGTGGGAGGGCTTGACGACGGGACGTCCCTTGTAGGTCATCTCGTAGGTCGGCCTGCCTCCATCGGCCAGCGAGAAGGAAACGCTGATGGCCCCATTGGGCGAGGAGACCGTCTGTGCGGCTACCGAAAGCGGCAGCAGTAGGGCGGAAAATAGGAGTGTTGTCTTCATTCTTATTATTCTGATACAGTATTTTTTACCTTAAAAAAGTATTTTCTTTAGTTCAGTTTTTACCTTAAATTCTCAAGGGACCATGAAAATCCCCAATAACCTTGAACATTTCCCAATAGCCTTGAATGGTCTCAAAGGCCTTGCGCTCAGTATTTTACCCTAAAAAACTCTGCCTGGGCTTCATGAGGTCGGAGGTCATGAGGTTGGGATGTCGGCCTGGTCGATCCATATAGGCACGCCCAGGCCGGCATCCTTGGGACAGCAAACCTTACAAGGCGTCGCGGCCCGACTCAGCGACCATCTCCCGCATGTTGGCATTAAAGTCCTGGTTGTGCATCAGGTCCTCGATAGCGACGTGCATGCGGTAGCGCCAGTAGTGGTGGGGATTGGACGGGATGTTGATGCGCTCGGCATCGGCATCAGCCAGACGCAACTTCTCATCTACGGCCATCCAGTCCTGGATACTCAGGACGCAAAGCATGGAGGGGGAGGCCAACTGGCTGGCGACCACGTCGCGTGCCAACCATCCGGGGAGGGGATGGGGAGCGCCGCCCGCGCGATGGAGCATGGTCTGGTAATAGTGCTGGGTGCGGTCCCAGTCCTCGTCCCACCATTGGCGAAGCGTGGGCATGTCGTGGGAGGAGAAGGTGCAAACGGAGCGATGGGGGAAACGATCGGTATGGCCAAACTCGTCGGCCGGGTCCTTCGGCATGCTCTGCACTTCGAGCGAGAGGATGCGCAGGGCGTCGAGCACCCAAGGCACACAGGAGGGCACCATGCCCAGGTCTTCGGCACAGACCAGCATCCGCGTGGCCTCCACGAGGCGGGGCAACTTGCGCATGGCCTCGCCATACCAGTACTGGTTGTTGCGACGGTAGAAGTAGTCGTCGTAGAGGCGGTTGAAGAGGGCCTTGTCGCTATCGTACAAGCTCTCATAGACGAAGTCGAGCTGCACACAAATGCGCGGATGGAAGCGGTTGGAGTCGCGATGGTCGCGGACGAAGAGCACGTCGCTGATCAGGGCATAGAGGCCGTCGCGCAGGTTTTCTGCGTCCTGCACGGTCGTCTCCTTGCCAAAGAAGTCGCGACGCTGGCCGTCGTCGGCAGCAAGGGCGGCAAAGAAGGCCTCCACCTTGCGCTGGGTGTCGAAGGCTTCCTTCATACGATAATAGTAGTCGGTCTTGCGCTCCAGGAAGTGGTCGCGGACGAAGGCGGCCTTCTCATGGAACACCCGGTCGAGGACCCAGTCGGTGATGAAGGGCGTGGTGAAGAGTTCTTCCTGCCAATGGAGGCCATAGCCCTCTATCTCCTCGCGCGTCAGGGCCAGGGCGGGCTGAAACTGTCCGAGCAGACCGTGGACGGAGTGGATGGGAATCTCCCAGATACGGAAGAAACCGAGCACGTGGTCGATACGGTAGGCGTCGAAGAAACTGGCCATGCTCTGGAAGCGACGCACCCACCATTGGCATCCGTCGCGAAGCATCTCCTCCCAGTTGTAGGTGGGGAGTACCCAGTTTTGCCCGTTGACGGAGAAGTCGTCGGGGGGCGCACCAGCCTGGCCGTTGAGGTTGAAGTAGCGGGGCTCCATCCATACATCACAACCATAGCGGCTGACGCCAATGGGGATATCGCCCTTGAGGATCACGTTCTTCTGGCGCGCATAGGCGTGGGCCTCCGACATCTGGGAGAAGAGGAGGTACTGGACGTAGTAGAAGAACGCCACCTCGCCATAGGCTTTCGTGCCGGGCGTGGAGAGCGACTTGCGATCGTGCTCGTCCCATTGGTGATGGGCGGGCCAGGTAGAGAAGTCGGCAGATCCGTAGCGGTCGCGGAGGCTGCAATACTGGGCGTAGGGCACGAGCCAGCGCTCGTTCTCCTGGAAGAACTGCCGATAGGCCTTGGTTGCCATCACGCGCTCCCCGTCCTGGGCGAACAACAGGCGGAGGTAGCCCGTCTTGGCCTCCTGTACGCGCTCATAGTCGATCTGCGGCAGGTCGTTGAGTTCGCTACGCAACTGCTCGTAGGCGATGCGCGCCTTTTTGTCGGCCAACGGGGGCAGGGCGGACAGGTCCACGTACTGTGGATGGATGGCGAAGATGGAGATGCAGCTATAAGGATAGGAGTCGGTCCAGGTGTGGGTCTGGGTAGTATCGTTGATGGGGAGCACCTGCAAGACGCGCTGGCGGGTGAGGGCCACCCAGTCGATCATCTTCTTCAGGTCGCCAAAATCGCCCACGCCAAAACTGCTCTTGCTACGCAGGGAGAAGACGGGGACGAGCGTGCCGGCCACGCGAAGCGGAGCAAGGGGAAGGAAGACTTCCGTGAGGTCATAGACCACCACCTCGCCATCACTCATCAGGGGCAACGTGACGGTACGGTTGTCGCCCGACTCCCAGACGCTCTTGCTGAAGTCGTTGCCTTCCACGGCAACAAACTTCAGTTCCATCTGGCTGCCATAGAGGCGTGACACGTCGATATCGGCCATCCACTCGCCCACGGCATGCTCGGTCATGGGGACGGCACGTTCCATCTTCCATTGGCCCAGGGCGGGCTGCTGGCCGACGACACAAAGCCGTTGGCCTTTGCGGAGCTGGGGAGCACGCACCCTGATGCGGACGGTCCGCACAAAGCGGGTCACAGGTGGCACCGACAGGCGGGCCTCCATGAGGCAGTCGCTCACGGCAGAGGAATAGAGGAACGAATCCTCGGGAAGGTCGCTCCAATGGTCATAGACTCGGTAGCTGGTGCCACCTGCCGTCAGTTCCAGACGATGGGGTACCACCAACCACTCCTGGCGCTCGGTCGTGCCGCCACGCTCCACACTATAATAATAGGAGAGAACGGTACCCAAAGGCCAGTCTTTCTGGATGTCACAATGCCACGTTTGGCCATCATCTGTGTGCATCCGATATTCTACGGCAGTCTTCAGGCCACCGCTTCCAGCCTCCGAAAGATGGAGCATCAGCTCCTGCCCGTACTCAGTCCGGTATTCTACGCTGAATCGTATATTCATTACTTGGGTCAGTTATTTTCGATTCAAAATTACGCTTTTTCTTTTTTAGGGACGTTTCAGAGACGGGATGAAATCGCCTCGTTTTTGCGCAACGGGTTGCACAAATTAAGGATTAAAGAAAATGCGCGAGAAAAACTTTTCGTTGGCTTCGGAACGCATTCCTCGCGCACTTTTAGCTCAAGCGATAGTTGTCAATCTTAGATTGCCAGCACTTACATTGCCAGCTTTAGCGTTGCCTGCTTTTGCATAACCTGCTTTAGCATAACCTGCTATCTATAGCGAAGCCTCATCAGATCTTTTCTATTTCCTCGCTGCTCAAGCCCGTGGCCTCGGCTATAGCCTGCACGTTCATCCCGCTTTCGCGCAACAGACGTGCCGTGGCGCGAAGTTTGTCCTTTTGCTCTTGCAGCTTATCATTCTGCTCCTGCAGCCTATCGCTTTGCTCCAGCAGTTGTCGGTTTGCCTTCTCCAGCTGGCCACCCTGAGCCGCCAACTGATGGCCCATCGTCTTGAGCTCCTCCTGCTGCTTCATGATGGTCGTGTCATACTCCTCGACGACCGAGAGAAACTCGTCCTCCACCTCCATGTCGCGCCTCAATTTCTCGTCGGTAGAGGCGGAGGTAAGGCGATGGAGGATGTGGCGCATGTCGCTATCGTCGGCATAGAGCGTCTCGTCCAGACGGATCATGCGGGGATTGCCTTTTTCCTTCTGCGTCTGGTCGAAGACACTCAGCACACGGTCCAGCCGGTTGTTGATGCGGCCATGGAGGCGGGGAATCTGCACAATGATGCTGTCGTGGGTCAGGCTCTCCACAAACGGATCGGGCATGCCCTCCGTCACCTCATGGCCTTCGTAGTTGTAGGCCTTGTGCTTCACATAGAGGACAGGCTCCGTGATATTGCCCACCAGATGGCCCAAGAAATAGACCGCCACCATAGGAATGGCATAGCGAGAGGGAGCAAGGTCCTCCTTGAGCATATTTTCTTGGTTGCTGTATTGCGCACCAAGATACTGGCGGAAGCGGAGCGTCCCCGTGGGAAGCCACGTCTTCTGCAACTCGATCAGGACGAGGTGGACACGACCATCGGCCTCGCGCACCTTCGCGCCAAAGTCGATGCGAAACATGGAGATGTCCCTGCGACCGACATTGGCATACTCGTTGCGACGCATCTCCACGCTGACCACTTCCTTCTTGAGCAAGGCAGAGAGAATGGTACGCGCCACGCGCTCGTCCTCCATCAGATACTTGAAGACGGAGTCGTAAATCGGATTGGCTATGTGAATCATCTTTTCTCCTTTCCTTATTTATTGAATTGATAAGACATAGGCGCCATTGTTTTTAACAAGCCAAAAGCTTATGGCCAAAAGCGCAAGCAACACGACTTATAGCCCAAGGCACAAACACCACGGCTTGGCCCAAGAAGCAGGGGTGGGAAGTAGGGAAGGGGCACTCCCCTATTTGTTGTTGACCTCGACGATCTTCGTCTTCGGCAAACGGGCGTTGCGACGATTGACTACCGTCACGACACTCTGCGCCAGACTGAGGAAGGACTGGGCCACAATCGACTCGGTATTGACCGCGGCAGGCACTCCCTCGTCGCCACTCTCACAGATACCCTGCACGATAGGGATCTGGGCCAGCAAAGGCAGTTCCATCTCCTTGGCCAAATTCTTGCAGCCGTCCTTGCCAAAGAGGAAGTACTTGTTCTCGGGCAACTCCTTCGGCGTAAACCATGCCATGTTCTCCACCAGACCAAGGATGGGGACGTTCACCTTGTCGTTGAGGTACATGTCAATACCCTTGCGTGCGTCGGCAAGAGCCACCTTCTGCGGGGTCGAGACGATGATGGCGCCCGTGATGGCAAGCGACTGAAGGAGGGTGAGATGGATGTCGGAGGTGCCCGGTGGCGTATCAAGCACGAAATAGTCGAGCTCGCCCCAGTCGGCATCAGCAATGAGCTGCTTCAAGGCATTGGAGGCCATGCCACCACGCCAGAGCGTAGCCGTCTCGGGATTGACGAAGAAACCGATGGAGAGCAATTTGACTCCATATTTCTCCAGGGGCTCGATGAGCTGGCGACCGTCCTTCTCCACACTATAGATAGGAGCGCCCTCCACGCCAAACATCTTGGGCAGGCTGGGGCCAAAGATATCGGTATCGAGGATACCCACCTTGTAGCCCAACTTGGCCAGAGAAATGGCGAGGTTGACAGAGACCGTGCTCTTGCCGACGCCACCCTTGCCCGAACTGACGGCAATGACATTCTTCACCTGGGGCAGCATCTTGCCCGGCTCGGGACGCTTGGCGGAGCGAAACTCCGTATGGATCGTCACCTCCACCTCCTCGCCAATGGAGTAGTGAATCTGAGCCTCGGCAGCCTTGATGGTCGATTGCATGAACGGGTCGGTATCGCGGGGGAATATCAACGTGAAGCTCACTTTGTTGCCATCGATGCGGATGCTGTCGGCCAACATCTCGCTCTCGACGAGATTTTTCTTCGTGCCCGGGTAGATCACTTTCTCCAGGGCATCGGTAATCAATTTGGGATACAGTTGCATATTGTCGTTATTTTTGGGCAAAGGTACGAAGAATTTTCCGCATTCTCACAAAGCAACCGCTTAAAAAGGCTGATCACCCCTCGGCAAGGCGGCAGTTCGCCCATCCTCCGTTTGGCCGTTTGGGTGGAATTGGCTACCTTTGCACTTCCAAACCAACTAAGGAATCAAAGGATGACAGACGAGCAATACCTGCGCAAGCTCATCGAAGAAGGCGAGCACGACCAGCAGGACTTCAAATACAAGATACAGGAGGCGGCAAAGTTGGCGCGATCGGTCTCGGCCTTCGCCAACACCCGTGGCGGACGCCTGCTCATTGGCGTGCGCGACGACGGCCATATTAGTGGCGTGAAGAGCGAGGAGGAGATCTTCATGATGCACGCAGCCGCATTCAAGTATTGCACGCCCGAGAGTGCCATCCGCTTCGACACGTTGCATGTCGAGGGCCGCTCGGTGGTCATCGCCACCATCCCCCCGGCCCAGCGCAAGCCCATCAAAGCTATCGACGAGGAGGGCACCCCTCACGCCTACGTCCGCATCAAGGATGAGAACATTGCCGCATCTCCCGTCCACCTGGAGATGTGGCAGCAGGAGCAACGGGCCTCCAACCAGATGGAGTATGGCGAGACAGCCCAGCAGATGATGCGTGCCCTGGCCGAACACCCTGGCGAAACGCTCAACCGCCTGGTGCGCCTCTCGCAGGTCAACCGACGCGCCAGCATCACTCTGCTGGCCCGCTTCGTGCGCTACGGACTGGCGGAGATGCGCCTCGAAGACCATCAGTTCCACTTCTACCCTGTCGAATAGGATTCCATAGGAAGGGAGGAAAGGACTTGACGGGAATCTATTGTCCGTTTTTTCCTCATCTCTCTCCTATTTTCATATTTTAAAGGAAATGTAATCTATTTTTATACCCTCTTTTGGGTGAAAAAACTTACTTTTGCATCTGTTATAACGACAGGTCATTATAGTTCTATGAAGAAATTTCTTATCACGGCATGCTGCTTTTTCGGTATGGTTGGCTCGTATGCACAAGGCGTTCTCTCGCTGGAAAGGTGCCGCGAACTGGCTTTGCAGAACAATCGGCAACTGAAAGTGTCGAGCCTTGCCATCGAAGTGGCCGAAGAAGCCCACAACGTGGCCAAGACCAAATACCTGCCCCGCGTGGATGGACTGGCGGGCTATACGCATTTCAGCAAGGAGGTGTCCCTCCTCAATAGCGAGCAGAAGTCGAGCCTCAGCAACTTGGGCAACAACTCGATCGGGCAACTCAGCAACAACCTGTCGGCCAACATCTCCGAGTGGGCCCAGCAGGGCATCATCAGCCCGGAGGTGGCCCAGCGACTTGGCAACATGCTCTCGGGAGCCGGCACGCCCGCCACGGAGGCCTTGAACAATATCGGGCAAGCCGTTCGCGACGCATTCCGAACCAATAACAAGAACATGTACACGGGAGCCATCATGGTGACGCAGCCCGTCTATATGGGTGGAGCCATCAAGACGGCCAACGATTTGGCAGCCAAGGGGGAAGAACTGGCACACAACAATTTGGAGAACAAGCGCCAGACCGTGCTCTACGCCGTCGACAACGCCTACTGGATGGCCGTATCGCTCAAGAACAAGGAGCGGCTGGCAGAACAGTACAAGTCGCTGGTGGAGCAGCTCCAGCAGGACGTGCAGAAGATGATCCAAGAGGGCGTGGCCACACGATCCGACGGACTGAAGGTCGATGTGGCGGTCAACACGGCTGACCTCGAGCTGACACGCGCACGGGATGGTGTGGCCCTGGTGAAGATGGCACTCTGCGAACTCTGTGGCCTCCCGCTCAATGGCGAGCTCCGTCTAGCCGACGAAGGCGTCTCCCAGGCCATGCCCGACCGCATGAGCATGGGGGCCTATGCCACAGACACTACCTTCAGCGCACGCCCCGAGGTGAGGATGCTGACCAACCTGGTCGATATGACCGAACTCAACACGCGCCTCATCCAGTCGCTCTACAAGCCCCACATCGCCCTCACGGGTGGCTACCTCGTCTCCAATCCGAATGTCTTCAACGGCTTTGAGCAGAAGTTTGCGGGCGTATGGAATATCGGTATCGTCATGCAGGTGCCCATCTGGAACTGGGGAGAGAGCAAGTATCGCACCCGTTCGGCCAAGACCATGACGACCATCGCCAACTTGGAGTTGAGCGACCTGCGCAGCAAGATCAACCTCCAGGTGGAGCAAAGTCGCTTCCAACTGAAGGAGGCAACGCTCAAACTGGAGAAGTCGCGCAAGAACCTTGCAGCCGCGGAGGAGAACCTGCGTTGTGCCAACCTGGGATTCAAGGAGGGGGTGATGACCGTCACGGACGTGCAACGCGCACAGACGGCATGGCTTATGGCACAGACACAGCATCTGGACGCGGAGATCGACGTGCGACTGGCACAGACCTCGCTCCACAAGGCGATGGGAACAATCGGCAAATAATCATTTTAACAGCTCATATATACTATCATGTCAGCAAAATCACAGCATAACAACATCCTGCTCGCCATCCTGGGCTTCACGACCGTCGTCATCATCGTGGGCCTCGTGGGCTACTTCCTTTTCAAAGAAGACCCCGAGGTCATCCAGGGATCGATAGAGGTCAGCGAATACCGCGTGGCCTGCAAGTTGCCGGGCCGCATCGTCGATCTGAAAGTGAAGGAGGGTGACCATGTCAAGAAGGGCGACACGCTCGCCATCCTCGAGATACCCGAGATCGACGCCCAGGAGAAGGTGGCGCAGGCCACGGCCAATGCCACGACGGCCCTGAGCGACCTCACCTCCGCGCCCACCCGTAGCCAGACCGTGGAGAGCGCCTACCAGATCTACCAACAGGCCGTGGCGGCCAAGGAGGTGGCCGAGAAGACCTATGGCCGTCTGAACAGGCTCTACAACGAGGGCGTGGTATCGGCCCAGAAGCGCGACGAGGCACAGGCGGCCTTGCAGGTGGCCGAGGCACAATGTGTCGCCACCAAGGCACAATGGGAACTGGCCAAGGAGGGCGCGCGCGACGAGTCGAAACGGGCGGCACGCCAACAGGCGCAGGCTGCCAAGGAGGCTGTGAAGGTCGTGAAGTCCGTGCTGCGCGAGACGGTACAGATAGCCACCCACGATGGCGAGGTATCGACCATCTATCCGAAGGTAGGCGAACTGGTCGGCCTGGGCAGTCCGATCATGAGCGTCGAGATGATGGACGACATGTGGGGCACCTTCAACGTGCGCGAGGACCAGCTGAAAGGTCTCAAGGTCGGCGACACATTCTCTGCCTACGTCCCAGCCTTCGACAAGCAGATCAAGATGCGGGTCTATGCCATCAAGGACCAGGGATCCTATGCCGTATGGAAGGCCACCAAGACCACGGGCCAGTATGACCTGAAGACCTTCGAGGTGAAGGCGCGCCCTGAGACGAAGATCGACGGTCTGCGTCCGGGCATGTCCATCATCCTCAAGCGATAGCCTTCCCGTAGGCATCCCGAAGGCATCCGGCATAGGACTCTTCCTCGACACAGGATCCTTCCCCGACACATAACAGAATATAGAAGCATAACGACCATTACTCCATATCGCAAGCAAGCATGAAACCGGGCGAGATACTGATGCGGACGCTGCGCGTAGCGGCACGGGAATGCGGACAGATAGCCCGCAATCCGATCTACCTGTTCTGCATGGTGGTGTTCCCTATCGTGGTGACGTTTTTTTTCACCTCCATCCTCGACGAGGGGCAGCCTGCAAAGTTGCCCGTGGGCGTGGTGGACCAAGACCGGTCGGAGGTGACAAGGGCCATGGTGCGCCGCCTCAACAGTTTCCAGACGACCCAGGTCAAGGACTATTACCCCAGCGTCGCGGACGCGCGCAAGGCCATCCAACGGGGCGAGATCTATGGTTTCATCCTCTTTCCCGACGGCATGACAGCCGACTTGCTGGCCTCCAAGCAGCCGCACGTCTCGTTCTATTATAGTGCGGCCATAATGCTCCCCGGCAACCTGGTCTTTCGCGACCTCAAGACGATCACGGCCCTCGGGGCTGCCTCGGTAGGCCAGGCGAAACTCCAGATGCTGGGCAAGTCGGGCGAGGAGATCATGAGTTTTCTGCAGCCCATCACCATCGACCTCCACATGACCGGCAATCCGTGGTCCAACTACAACATCTACCTCTCCAGCATCATGGTGCCGGGCATCTTCGGCATCTTCATATTCCTCATTACCGTCTATTCCATCGGTACGGAATTGAAGTTCGGGCGGGGGCGTGACTGGATGCGCCTCTCGGGTTATAATATCGTCGTGGCCCTGACGGGAAAGTTTCTCCCACAGTTTCTGATCTTCACCACGGTCTTCCTCGGCTATATGATCTATATCTTCGGCCATCTCGACTTCCCCCACCCCGGCGGCCTGTCCTCCATCGTGCTGCTCACGCTCCTGATGGTGTTGGCGAGCGAAGGCTTCGGCATCTTCATCTTCGGACTGATGCCCTCCCTGCGCATGTCGATGAGTATCAGTTCGCTCTGGGGCGTGCTCGGGGTGAGCGTCTGCGGCGCCACCTTCCCCGTCGCCGCCATGGACCCCATCATACAGGGCCTCTCCTACCTCTTCCCGCTTCGCCACTACTGGATGATCTACCAGCTCAACATCTTCAAGGGCTTCCCGCTCGCCAACGGCTACGTCCACATAGCGGCCCTGGTGCTGTTCGCCCTGCTCCCGTTGCTGACGATGTACCGCACGAAAAAGGCCATGCTCGAATACGTTTACATACCCTAAAGGCATGAAAAGAATCAAAGGAATCCTCCATGCGATGTCCGAATCCATCCATGACACCTGCTATATCTGGTGGCTGGAGATGAAGAACACCTTCAAGGACGAAGGCGTCCTCATCTTCTTCATCCTCGTCCCCTTGGGCTATCCGATCCTCTACTCGTGGATCTACAACAACGAAAGGGTACACGATGTGCCCGTAGCCGTCGTGGACAACTCCCACTCGCAGCTCTCCCGCGAACTGCTCCGACGGGTCGATGCCTCACCCGACGTGCGCGTGGCCTACTACTGCAACAACCTGCAGGAAGCGCACGAACTCATTGGTAAGGAGGCTGCCAATGGCGTGCTCTACATCCCCTCCGACTTCGAACAAAAGATAGGGCGTGGCGAACAGTCACACCTGAGTGTCTATTGCGACATGAGCATGATGCTGACCTACAAGGCCATCTATCAAACTGCCCAGACCGTGGCGACAGAGATCAATAGCGAGATACAGAAGCCCAAGTCGATGAGCACCACGGAACGTGACGAGGAGATCAATACCGAGCCCTTGGTCTGCGATGCGGTACAGATCTTCAACCCCACAGGGGGCTATGGCAACTTCCTATTGCCGGGCGTGCTCGTCCTGATCCTCCAGCAGACACTACTACTGGGCATCGGGCTCTCTGCCGGTACGGCACGAGAGAACAACCGCTACCGCGACCTCGTGCCCGTCAGCCGCCACTACAACGGCATTTTCCGTATCGTCTGTGGCAAGTCGATGTGCTACTTCATGATCTACATGGTGCTCGCCTGCTACGTCCTGCTGGGCGTGCCCAGGATGTTCCACCTCACGCAGTTGCTCCATTTCTCCGACTACCTGGCGTTCATCGTCCCCTTCCTGCTCGCCACGATCTTCTTTGGCATGACCATCTCGTGTGTGGTCCGCTACAGGGAGAACATCATGCTACTGGTGGTCTTCACCTCCGTTCCCTTCATCTTCCTCAGTGGCGTCAGCTGGCCCAAGGAGGGCATTCCTGGCGCATGGCAGACGATCGGCTGGCTCATCCCCTCCACCTTCGGCATACGCGGCTTCGTCCGCATGAACGCGATGGGGGCAACCATCCAGGACATCCAGGTGGAGTATAACGCCCTGTGGGCACAAGTGGTCTTCTATATGCTCACCACCTGCCTGGTCTATAACTACCAGATCCGGAGCGCATACCGCCATGCCACCAACCAGATCGCCGCCACCCAAGAGATGATCCGCATGCGCCTCAACCGCCCAAAGGCCACGGCAGAAGAAAAGGTAGAGGAAAATATCGAAGAGAAAGGGGAGGTTGAAGCCGAGAGCAAAAGCGAGAACAAGGCGGTAGAAAAGGCCGAGGACAAGGTCGCAGACAAGACCGAGGATAAGACCGATGGCAAAGCCGAAGAATAGTCATAAAGGAAAAACATATAATAGAAAGGTACGCGCAAGGGTAGCGTTGTAACATGTTGTATTGGACGTTTTGGTTGTTTTCCCAATTCAGCCGGTCCTATTGAAAACAACACCAACAAACCACCATTTCATTTCGGACGAACCATAAAAAAAGACACATCCCCCTCTCTTTACAGATATCAAAGAGAAGGGGATGTGCTATTCGTGAAACTTGCAGGGCTATCAAAAGCGGTCTTTTGCCAGCAGGCCCGCAAGAAAGATTCTATTAGAGATTAGATCATGGTGAGATCAGGGACGTATCAGTTGGCCTGATACTTCAGCAGGTCGCCCGGGCTTACGCGGGTGTAGGGACCGATGCCGTTGAGTTTACAGAGCAGCTCAACGCTCGTTCCGCAAGCCGTGGCAATCGACTGAAGCGTCTCGCCACGCTGTACCTTGTGATACTGGATCTCTCCCGTAGCGGCAGGACGGGCCTGACGCGTCTCCCTGGAGGAGGTCTCATTGGCAGGCTGGCGCTCTGCCTCTACCCCACGGCGGCTTTTGTAGCTGGCGCTCTTGCCATCACCCTGGATGTTCTCGCGGCTATAACCACGGCTGGAGGCCGTACCACGGAGTGCAGTAGCGCGAGCCGACTCGCTGGCGGCATTGCTCTTATGATAGGCGTAGAAGTCGCCCGTGATATCCTGGTTGGGGAAGTCGAAGAAAAGTGCGGGATTCAAGGCGTGTCCGCAAAGGCGGGTCTCAAAGTGGAGGTGAGAACCCGTGGAACGTCCCGTGTTGCCACCCAGGCCGATAGGCTGACCAGCCTTGACATATTCGTTGGCGCTGACGAGCTGCTTCGACATGTGGCCGTAGTAGGTCTCCAGACCATTCGGGTGACGGATCACGACATATTTGCCATAGCCACGGGCGTCATACCTCACAACGCGCACCTTGCCCGACCATGCGGCACGGATGGTGTCGCCGATATAGACTTTGATATCAAGACCTTGGTGAGCGCGACCCCAACGGCGACCAAAATTACTGGTGACGACACGACTGGGCGTCGGCATGTGGAAGCCTCGGAGATCGATACGGTATTCATCGGGGAGGACACCAGAGACGTGTACGCGGGAGTTGCTCCACGTGTCGTACAAGTCGCTTGCTGGCATCTGTGCATTCTCTTTCATTCTCAAACGGTTGAAAACCATTGTGTCAACACTTGCCGCACGGCGATCGACGGGTGCTTGACGAGCAAGCAGGTCTTGAGCCGATGCGTTATGGCAGGAGAATGCCATGACTGTTGCTATTGCGAATGTCCGTACTATCTTTCTAAAACTCATTTTCTATTTTTGTCATTATTCTGTAATGATTGTGCAAGGAAAAGACGAAGTTCTATTCCAAAAAGACAAGGGAAGGCGAGAAATGCCTTCTCTAAAACTCAAAAGCACGATTGCAAAGGTAACAAAAAGATTTCAAAAAGGTTACGGCGGAAACCGATTTTATAAAGTTTTTAACAGTCAAAAGTAGGTCATGAACAGTTTTTAATATTCTAAAATCCATTCTTTTTCCACCCCCAGTCCCCTTGAAAAGGGGTCACGAAATAGCCGCCCAGTTGACGTTGGTCTTCCTCAGCGCCCGCAGCCTTTCCCACAACATGGCATATTCTGGCCGGTCACAGGTGGGGTCGGCATCAATGATCTTTTGCGCCTGCTCCCGCGCCATCTGCACCAGTTGCCCATCCCGCGCAATATCAGCTATCTTGAGGTCGAAGGCCATGCCACTCTGCTGCGTTCCCTCCAGGTCGCCCGGGCCACGCAGTTTGAGGTCGGCCTCCGCTATTTCAAATCCGTTGTTGGTCTCACACATGATGTCGATGCGCTTCCGCGTCTCGCGCGAGAGCTCATACTTCGTCACCAAGATGCAAAAACTTTGCTTTGCGCCTCGTCCCACGCGCCCGCGGAGCTGATGGAGCTGGGAGAGGCCGAAGCGTTGGGCGTCGAGGATCACCATCACCGAAGCGTTGGGCACGTTGACCCCCACCTCTATCACGGTAGTGGCCACCAGGATCTGCGTCTCGCCACTGACGAAGCGTCGCATCTCCTCCTCTTTTTCCTTCGACTTCATTTTGCCGTGCACCCTACTCAGCCGAAGGTCTGGAAACACCTCCTTCAGCGCCTCGAAACCACTCTCCAAGTCCTTCAGGTCCTTCTTCTCGCTCTCCTTGATGACGGGGAAGACGATATAGGCCTGCCGACCCTGCTGGATCTGTTTGCGGATCCCTTGGTAGAGCGAGGTGAGCTGGTTGTCATATTTATGTAGGGTGACGATGGGCTTGCGTCCCGGCGGCAGCTCGTCGATGACGCTCACGTCGAGGTCTCCATAGATCGTCATGGCCAGCGTGCGCGGTATCGGCGTGGCCGTCATCACGAGGATATGAGGCGGATTGCTGCTCTTCGCCCACAACTTCGCCCGCTGCGCCACACCAAAGCGATGCTGCTCGTCAACGACGGCAAGGCCCAGGCGACAAAACTGCACCGTCTCCTCGATGACGGCATGCGTACCCACGAGGATATCCACACTCCCATCGGCCAAACCCTCCAGTACGGCCTTGCGCTGCTTTCCCTTGACGATGCCCGTCAGTAGCTCACAGCGCACCTCCATCCCCTGCAGAAACGCCTGGATAGTCTGCAGATGCTGCTCGGCCAGGATCTCCGTCGGCGCCATGATGCAGGCCTGGAACCCGTTGTCCAAGGCTATCAGCATGGCCATGAGCGCCACCAGCGTCTTGCCCGACCCCACGTCTCCCTGCAGGAGGCGGTTCATCTGGCGTCCCGACCGCACGTCCTCGCGTATCTCGTGCATCACCCGCTTCTGCGCATTGGTCAGCGCAAAGGGCAGGTGGTGGGCATAGAAGCCATTGAAGCGGTCGCCAATCTTTCCGAAGACATAGCCCCGATACTTGCGGCGGTGGTCGGAAGCATAGCGGAGGATATTGAGCTGAACGTAGAAGAGTTCCTCAAACTTCAGTCGGAGGCGTGCCCGCTGGGTGTCCTCCACGGTCTTGGGATAGTGGATCTTGCGCAGGGCCTCATCGCGGGAGATAAGGTGCAGCGGTCCCGTGATATAGGGTGGCAGCGTCTCGGGTAGCGGTTGGGACAACTTTCCAATCAGGGTCTTGGTGAGTTTCTCCACGCTCCGGCTCGTCACCCCTGCCTTCTTCATGCGCTCGGTAGTGACATAGTAGGGCTGCATCCCCATATCGTTGAGTTGCAACTGCGAGGCATCGTCGAGGTCGGGATGCGTAAACTGGATGCGCCCGTTATAGACCCCCGGTTTGCCAAAGACGACATACTCCTTACCTATTAGATAGGTCTTGGCAGCATACGACACCCCGTTGAACCACACCAAGTCGCAGATGGTCGTCCCGTCCGTGAAATGGGCCACGAGCCGTTTCTTCCTCGGCGACAGTTCGTGGCTCTCAAAACTAAGGATATGGCCTTTGATCTGGACGAAGGGCATGTCGCCCGTGAGTTCGGAGATGCGATAGATCTTCGTCCGATCGACATACTTATAAGGAAAATACTCCAGCAAGTCACCATAGGTAGCCACACCCAGTTCGTTGTTGAGCAGGTCCTTGCGACGCGGCCCAACCCCGGGGAGGTACATGATGTCTTGTTCGAGTAGGTTCATTTCTTCTTTTATCTTAATAGGTTATCCCATGCGGCATGGCTACTCTGCCGATGCCTCATGGGCTAAAGTCTCGCCCACCAGCAGGTCGAAGGGCGTGGTGAGCTTGATGTTCTCGACATTGCCTTCGACGAGGGCCACCCGATGGGCGCCCGAATACTCATAGACGCTGGCGTCGTCGGTATATTCCGGACGGTAGGGTTGGGCATAGGCTTCCTTCAGTAGGCGCACGTCAAAGACCTGCGGGGTCTGCACACGATAGTAGCGGTTGCGATCTACGGTCTCGCTCCCCTCCCCTTCTGTTCTGCGACGGAGCGTGTCCGTGACGGGAAGGACGGGGACGGCACCTCCCACCTCCTCTGCCTTGGCAAAGCAGCGGCCGATCGTCTCGATGGAGACAAAGGGGCGCGCGCCATCATGGACGGCTACCAGGGCGGCCTCGTCGTCGGGGATCAGAGCCAGTCCATGGCGCGAAGAGTCGAAACGGGTGGCACCCCCCGTAGCCAAGGCATGGGGCAAGTCAAACTGATAGCGTTCGCACAGCGCCCGCCAGTAGTCCTGCTGATCGGCAGGGAGGACGACAACGAGATGCATCTCGGGATCAAACGCATGAAAACGCTCCAGCGTCCGCATGAGGACGGGGCGTCCGCCGATGGGCAGAAACTGCTTGGGCACGTCTCCTCCCATACGCGTGCCCTTTCCACCAGCCACGATCACGACATAGCGTTTCATCCCTCGCGAAGCAAACGGTCATACACCATTCCCTTGGCAATGCTCTGCGCAGCCTCATCGCCACGGAAGTAGGAGACGAGACGATAGCTATAGGGCAGCACGGCGGCAGGTCCCTCGGCCGTGGTGATCAGTCCGTCCTCCACGACCAACTTCTCCTCGTAGATAGCGTCGCCGAGATGGGCAGCCATGCCGGGATAGATCGTGGCACGGCGACCATGCAACAGGCCGGCATGTGCCAGGACAAGGGGAGCGGCACAGATGGCTCCGACGCGCTTCCCGGCCTGTGCTTGACGCTGAAGGGCCGCTATCACCCCTTGGTGGTCACGCAGGTTGGTGCTGCCGGGCATTCCGCCAGGGAGCAGGAGCATGTCAGCATCCGAGAAGTCGCCAGCCTCTTCGATCATCAGGTCGGCGACGACCGTCACACCATGGGCGGAAACGACCTCGCGACGGCCCATGATGCTCACCGTCACAGTCTCCACACCACCCCTGCGAAGGACATCTACAGGCGCCAGCGCCTCGATCTCCTCAAAGCCGTCGGCCAGAAATTCATACACTTTTGCCATAATATTCTGCTTTAAAGTCTTGTTTCTCGTTTAAAATAATTATTTTTGCGGAAAATTTCCAACTGCAAATATACGAAAACCTTTTGAAACGGCGTATAAAAGCAGCGAAAAGAATGATTAATCGACCAATTATGACGGAGCAAAGGCTACGTTTTGCCATTTTTGGCAACACTTACAAGGCGCGCGACACCGCCCGCATCGGTTCGATACTGAGCGTCCTGCGCCAGCATGGGGCCACGATATTGATGGAGCGGCAGTTCGCCCGGCAACTCTCGAAGATCCTCCGCTACCGGCTGGATATCGACGAGCTGATCGATGGCCGCGACTTCGAGGCCGACTTCGCCCTCTCCCTGGGTGGCGACGGCACGGTGCTCAAGGCGGCGTGTCGTGTCGGCGAGAAGCAGATCCCGATGCTCGGCATCAACATGGGGCGGCTCGGCTTCCTGGCAAGCGTGCTGCCCGAGGAGTTTGCCACGGCCGTGGAGGACATCTACCAGGGGCGCTATCGCATCGACTCGCGGTCGGTCATCGGCATCGAGACGAAGGGGGAGCCGCTCGGCATCTATCCCTATGCGCTCAACGACATCTCGCTCTTCAAGCGCGATTTTGCCGCGATGATCACGGTCCGCGCCACCGTGGACGGACAGTATCTCAACACCTACCAGGCCGACGGCCTCGTCGTGAGCACGCCGACGGGTTCCACGGCCTACTCGCTGAGCAATGGCGGACCGATCGTCGTGCCACAGTCGAAGGTACTGACACTCACGCCAGTGGCTCCCCACAGCATGAGCACACGCCCCATCGTGCTCCCCGACACCAGCGAGATACGCCTGGAGGTGAAGAGCCGGAGCCACAACTTCATGATCGCCATCGATGGCGAGGCGACCAAACTCCACGAGGGGACGGTGATGACCATCCGCCGCGCGCCCTACGAGGCGAAGATGGTCGTGCGGGGAGATATCACCTACTTCAGTACCCTACGCGAAAAACTAATGTGGGGGGCTGACCCAAGACAATAAAGCAGGGGGCGCAAAAATCACATATCCGATAGCACCATGAGTATAACGGGGAAAATAGCGAGAGTTCTCGACCGACTCTCCGGCGGCAAGCTGCAAGAGGCCAACCGTCAGTATCCGGCGACGATGATCGCTCGGTGGCTTTGGCATGCCTGGCGTGGCAACCGTCGCCAGGCGCTCTTCAACGCCCTCATCGGACTGGGCGACGTAGCGGTATCGCTCGGGTCGGTTTGGGCCATTCAGCACGCCATCGACGTGGCCTCTCATGCCGCAGAGGGCAGCATCCTCGCTTCGGTGGCCGTGATGGCGTCCTTCGTCCTGATGGGGTTTGCGCTGAGCATCGCCTCGGTCTGGGTGCGCAACCTGCTGGGCATTCGCGCGCAGAACCGCATGCAGCAGCAGATGCTCGACCGCATCCTGCGTTCCACCTGGCGCGGCAAGGCGCGACGCCATTCTGGCGACGTGCTCAACCGCCTGGAGACGGACGTGACGCAAGTGGTCTCATTTCTCACCGAGACCATCCCCGACACGCTCAGCAAGGTGCTGCTATTCTGTGGTGCGTTCTTCTACCTGCTGCAGATGGACTGGCGCCTGGCGATCATCATTGTCCTGGCTATTCCCCTCTTCGCTCTCTTCAGCAAAATCTACATGCGGCGGATGCGCCGACTGACACGCGAGGTGCGCAAGAGCGACTCGGTCGTGCAGAGCGTCCTGCAGGAGACCATCCAGCACCAGACGCTCATCAAGACGCTTGAAGACACCGACCATGCGGTCGATAGACTGGAGGACGAGCAGCGCAAACTGCGGCAGAATGTCGTGCGCCGCACGAAGTTCTCCGTCCTCTCCAATCTCATCCTCAACTTGGGCTTCTCGCTCTGCTACCTGGTGGCCTTCGCCTGGGCTGCGATACGCATGTCGGCGGGGTCGCTGACCTTTGGTGGCATGACGGCTTTCCTACAACTGGTGGCGCGCATCCAGTCGCCTGCTCGCCAGCTGACGCGTCTCGTCCCGGCTTTCGTGGGAGTGATGACGGCAGCAGAGCGACTGATGGAACTGGAGGAGGACCCAACGGAGGAGCAGGGAGCTCCTCTGTGGATGGATTCCCCCTGTGGCATCCGCCTCCGGGAGGCAACCTATTGCTACGACGACGGCACGGAGAATGTCATCGACCACCTGTCCTTCGACTTCCGACCGGGATCTTGCACGGCCATCCTCGGTCCAACGGGAGCGGGCAAGACGACGCTCGTCCGCCTGCTGCTCGCCCTGCTCTCGCCCAAGGACGGGCGTATAGACCTTTATGACGACAAGCGCGTGCGCCAACTCTCGCCCCGCACACGCTGCAACCTGGCCTACGTACCACAGGGCAACACGCTGCTGAGCGGATCCATACGCGACAACCTGCGCCTGGGCAAACTCAATGCCACGGACGAGGAGATGGTGGAGGCGCTACGCAAGGCTTGTGCCGACTTCGTCTTCGACCTGCCCGACGGCCTCAACACGGCGTGCACCGAACAGGGTGGCGGACTAAGCGAAGGACAGGCGCAGCGCATCGCCATCGCCCGTGCCTTGCTCCGCAACCGTAGCATCATGCTCTTCGACGAGGCTACCTCGGCCCTCGACCCCGAAACGGAGCGACAGCTCCTGGCCAACGTCCTCAAAGACTCGGACAAGACCATCATCTTCGTCACCCACAGAATGGCCGTCACGGACTATTGCAACCAGACGCTCACCATCGGCGGGGAGTAGCAGCCGCACTACCTCCTTGATTTTTCACCATGACTTTTCCTCCTTTCTAATTGAGTTGGAGGTAGATGGCAGTCATAAAACAGAGTGTTTATTTTCTGATATCTTGCAATCGAGTGGGAGGTAGAATGTTTCTATTACTATCATTTAATTGTTAGGTTCAGTCACGTTATCGACTATTGCACTACTATGGCGTCTGCTGACTTCTCACGGCAAGCTTTACTCCACTTCATTCGTAAAAACAACTATTTGAAGCGTCCGTGAGACCTCCTCGGATAAGGGCATTGTCTTTCCATCTTATACCCACTTCATTTTTTCGCAAGCTCAAGGAAACTCCACCGACCGTTCCGAATAGCTATCGGGCTTTGGCTTGTATTGCAGTCTTACCCTCGGTCATATGCCTTATATGAAGTTTCTGTCCGTTAGGTCAGATGTTTGCCGCCGGTTTCTTTCAGATTCCAACTCACGATGGACACCCTTGCCTTTGGCTATGTAATTTCCGCTATTAGGGCTTACTTAGGACTTGCACCCGTTAGACAATACTCGTGCCGAGCATACTAACAAAAGAATCTCACCCTTGATCACAGGATGAGATTCTAATTACCATATCGCTATTAATACGTTCCAACTATAAACTGTCGGTCGGTATTGTCTGTGTCCCAACGGGGTTCTATTTGTTGAGTGGACTGATACGAGCCTCACGCTGCTTGCGTGGTGCAGCCTTTCCATTGCTGATGAACGGACCAGTGTATGTGGCCTTGATAGACTTGCCCTTGTCTGTAACGAAGTCTGTAGAGATTGTATAATCTCCTGTCGCCTCATCCTTGCTGATTGTGATAGAACCGCTCGACACGAAGCCAAATGTTGCCATAACAGCTGGATTGTCCAAATACTGATAACATGTACCTACCTGGCCATATACTCCAGCACCCATAATCTTATAGTAGCCCTTAGCCACAGTGCCGTTTGCGCCATCTTCTGTCACAGGGAATGTACCCACGCGCGGTTTGCCATGACCATCATCTTCCATGAAAATCATGATGCGGTTGCGCTTGTACCATGAAGCTCCCTCTGCATAAGGATTGCCGCCATCCATTATTTCGAAACAGACACCGTCAAGGTCGTATGGAGAGGCATAATCGCAAGTGAACTCGAGATCTCTGTCAAGGTTTGGTCCGGTATAACCCTTGAATGTTTTGTCCCTATATACGCTGCAAACTCCGGTATATGTTACGGCTACACACTCGTTGTTCTGCAATTGTATCTTAGCTATCACCTTGTAAGTACCGTCTGCATTCTTCTCTATCGTAAGAGTAGCCTGGTTGAACTTCATGCCCTCACCTGTATAGTTGGTCTCTGACTGGTAGTTGGAATACTTATCCAACTCACACTGGCCATCCATTGTCATGTCAGTGGGATTTCCATCAATATAATATGTATAGGTACCAGGCAGAGGCATCGGTTCGGTTGTGCCGTCGGCTGTTTTGCAGTGTATGCTGAAGCTATAGATCTTGCCGTTACCTCTCGGGTTGATGCCATCGTGCGGACAATCACCCAGACGGATTACGAAGTTCTGATAGCCAAGAGAGGCATAGTCTCCCCAATAATCCACATCGAAGAAATTCGACGTTTCATTCTTGTATTCAAGCGAACTGGTCTTCACCATCTGCTTTGAAAGCACAGTGGACAATCCATACTTATCGAATGGCAACGCCATAATATAATAATCAATTCCCGACTTCAGGTTGTTGAACTCAAATTCTGTGCTCTCCGTAAAGTTCCCCGAAGCATTTTTTTGGATATATTCCACAAGATCCTCATTGGAATCGGCCGGTATCGCTCCAACAAGATATGACGTGCAGTTGTCCGGCATAGTAAACTTCACCTTGCAGCCATTGTTACCCACATTCAATATAGATATTTCCACTTCCTTGTTCTCCACATAGTCGAAGGTGATGTCGTCAAGCTCGCCCACTGAATAGGTCTTCAGAATCTTATCGCCCTTGTGGAAGACCATTCTGTTCGGATTGCGCTCCTGCGCAAAAACTGCCGTGTTGCACATGAACAATGCGATAAACGCAATGATATAATAACGTATTTTCATTTCTTTTCCTTGTTTTTATTTTACGATGAATTTCATTGAATAACCCCTGATTTTCAGAATATACATGCCTTTGGGCAGGTGGCTGACGTTTATCTGTTCGCCGTTCCATGCGCTGATCCTGCCATGCATGTTTCCACTTAGATCATAAAAAATCACGTCGGTTTTACCTTCCGTCCAACCGTCCACATAGATGACCCCGTCTCTGTATGCCACAGTGAGGTGCTTCGCCGTGGCGCTCTTAACTCCAGTTGGGTCCGCGATGAACCAGAGCTTCCGCACATCGGAATATGCCGACTTGGTCTCATTGTCACTACGGTCGATGATGCCTAATTCTGACTCATGGAATACGATCCTCTTCAGATCACTGATCTTGTAGTTCTTCGTACTCCAGTCCTTCATGACGACACACACCTGCGCATCGTCAGGGGATATGGCATGTGCGCCCAAGGCGAGGGAGCACAATGCTAGTCCCGCAAAAAGATTCTTTCTTTTCATATTCTTTTCAACGTATCAATTTCTTGCCATTGATGATATACATGCCCTTTGCCAATCCGTCAATCTGACTGCGCGAGGCATTCTTCATTACCAAAATACCGTCCATCGTATAAACGTCATTTGCCTCCTCGTCTGAAGGCATCACGTTCTCGATGCCCGAGGCTACGCCCACTTCCACATTGATGTCGCTATCAACTGTGAGCACCACACGGTATGTACCGTCCTCCTGTGGTTCAACGGCATTCATACCGTATTTGAGCGATTTGATCTTTGATGCACCGCTCGCTCTAAACGAGATTTCTGTGTCTTCGAGTGCCATGATCGACTGTGAGAAATCCGTTACAGGTACGATTCTGTCTTTCAGTACAACCAGTTCCTCGGCATTGCCTGTCACCTTGATATTTGTCATCACATTTGAAGGTGTTTTGGTGAAGAACACCTTCAACACGTCCATGTCCTCTGGGGTCAATGTATAGGTGGTTGAGCCATCATAATCGGGCGAAACGAGTTCGTCGTTTTTGTAGAGGCACATGCTTGTCACGCCATAAAAAGCAGCAGTCAGCGGAAGGTCGCCAGCATAGTACGCCACCGAAGTATAGCCCGTAGCCAGGTCTATCATGGTATAGTCCTTACGCTTTAGGAAAATTTTCGATGGCCTTTCAGCATCGTCAACATAGAACATCACAGTCTTGTCGCGAACTAGTTCTGTGGTTTTCACTGTCACCATCATGCCGTCTGTCACTTTCACGTTCACCTCGCTGTTGCCGTCTCGGTCCACGTAGTCTGTCGTTCCGTCGCTCACGCTCACGAGTGCATATCCATCCTTTGTCTTTACGGCGATGATCGGTGCAGATTCGGGCACCTCGATGGTGTTTTTACCCGTTACTACCTCTACATTGTTACCGTAATAGGAATAGCCTTTATATACTTCCACATGAGATGCGTCGTCGATGTCCAATATCGCACTGAGATTGCCTAACTTGCGTGCCACGATGTCCACCGTGGTAGGCCCTGTTACCATGAAGCTGTAGCTACCGTAGAAATCCACGCTGCTACCATTCACCTTGAAGGATTCAAGCGTGTAATCGTTTGTATTGCCCTCCACGTCAACCTGCGAACCAGCCTTCACCGTGAAGATGTCGTCCATGTAGTTTTCCACTTCTGTGCCGTTCACCTGGACTTTGGTTATAAAGCCCGCTGCCTTCTCGCTGAGATTGAACTTCACGCTGTAGTCCTCATCCGGGAAGCTAGCCTGGATCTCGATGATGTCGCCGTCTGCCACATCTACTCTATAGGTGCCATACGACGGCGAGACAGGCTCGGAGTTCTTCTTCACACTGTAGAGAGTTGCGGAAGACTCCTTGGCAGAAATGGCAAACGGAGATTCCACATCAGGAACGAATTTCACATTGTTCTCGCCTGTCACGAGGGCAACCGTAGTATATGTTCCCGACAGTCCGAGGGTCACTTTGGAGGCATCGTCCACTATTACCTTGCACGTTGCCGTACGCACGTCATCGAGCGGACTGGTTGTCACTACCCATTTTGCGTCTGTATGGGTGGCCTCGTCGAGACCGATTATGCAGCTCGTCAGCGAGCTGATGGTTTCGGCCGTGCTACCGTTCATCACCGACTTCAACACATAGCCTGTGTTAGCGGAGAAGTAGAGACGGTCGCCGGTCTTCACATCGAACGCATTGTCTCCATTCGACAATGCCAGCTTGGACGAGCCCAAATACACTGTAACTCTAGACGCATCATCAACATTAACAGTAATGTTGAAGGCATTGGCCTTCAGCGATGCGATAATCACAAACAAGAAGACCAGAAAGTAATTGATTTTTTTCATAATTTTAAGACGAATAAATATTAAGACGTTGGATGAACGATGGTGTTTTATGGCCGGTCAGCATGTCATATTTAGCTTGCAATCTTAGCAGGGGTTCCGCATCTATATCGAGTGCTGCGGACAACAGAAGAGCCAATTGCGTGTTCAAGGCTCTTTCGCCGTTCAACACTTCGTTGAGTAAAGAACTGGACACGCCGATTTCGTGAGCTAGTTGCCTTTGGGATATCCCACGACAATCTATCTCGTCCTTTAGGACTTCACCTGGGTGCGTTGGCTCAAACGGCTTAAGTTCATTGGCTATTGCTCCCTTGTTTTTTACCATTTTTTCCTCCTTGTTTTGATTTATATTGATAACTTTACGGGGTTATATCGCAGAAGAAGTTATATTCTTATCTTTGACAAACTCCTCAAGATCTGTTTATATTGGTCATTTACTCTTATCGACAAAAGACCATCTTTGTTACCACGAAAATACTCATAATACAGCAGTCATTATTTTGCTAGTCCTAGAACCCCTTCTTGACTCACCATCAATTCTATGATCTTGCGATGAATCTTGACTATGAAGGTTGACAACGATGCCGCTTGTCATGAGCTTTGTCATCAACATACAATTCCTTTAGATACTGTTTTCTGAATCTTAGTTGAATGTATATAGATTGTCCTCGGCTGCAAAGTTAATAATTTAAGCGAATATTCACAGAATTTGCAAGCTTTTTTTTATCCGAGCCCATAAAAAAGAAGTTCATTCCATATTTAGGGTTCACCTTACCGAAAACAATCTTATTTCTTGCTTTGATTGTTTTCCTTAATCTGCAGACAGTATTGACACAGCGCCCCCCTATTTCTCGGTTCCGGGCTAACCAACAAACGCCCCATACCACAAAGGTCTGTTACGATGGCCTTTGTCGTATGGGGCGATAGATGGTTTGTATTATCTTATCCCACCTGGCTGCCGGGCTTCACCCCACGCAGGAGGGAGGTGACGGCGAGGCTTCCATCGAAGTCGAGGGCAGAGAGGATCATGCCACAACTCTCGATGCCCATCATTTTGCGGGGAGCGAGGTTGGCGATGAAGAGCACGTCCTTGCCGATCAGCTCCTCGGGCTTATAGTACTTGGCGATACCCGAGAGGATGGTGCGGTCCGTGTCCGATCCGTCGTCGATGGTAAACTGCAGGAGCTTGTTGCTCTTCTTCACCGGGTGGCAGTCCTTGACGTGACCCACACGGATGTCGAGCTTCTCCCACTCGCTGAAATCGACGTTCGGCTTGATCGGTGCCGCCTTGTAGTCGGCAGCAGCCTTCTCGGCCTCGTTGGCCTTCTTCGTGGCAGCGAGCTTGTCGAGTTGCTTCTGGATGACCTCGTCCTCGATCTTCTCGAAGAGCAGGTGCGGCTCGGCCAACTGATGGCCCGGCTTCAGCAGTTCCGTGCAGCCCAGGTCCTTCCAGTCGAAACTGTCGAGACGGAGCATTGCGCGCAGGTCCTTGCTGGAGAACGGCAGGAAAGGCTCAAAGGCGATGCTGAGGTTGGCAACGAGCTGCAGCGAGAGGTAGAGCACCGTCTTCACACGGTCGGGATCCGTCTTCCACACCTTCCAGGGCTCACACTCCGTGATGTAGCGATTGCCAATGCGGGCGAGGTTCATAGCCTCCTTCTGCGCCTCACGGAAGTGGAATCCGTCAAGGAGCTGTTCCATCTTGTCCTTCACGTCCTTGAATTCCTCCACGGCCTTGCGATCGACATCGAGGAAATCTCCCGGTGTGGGCACCACGCCGTTCCAGTATTTCTTCGTGAGCTGCAGGGCGCGGTTGACGAAGTTGCCATAGATAGCCACCAGCTCCGAGTTGTTGCGCTCCTGAAAATCCTTCCACGTGAAGTTGTTGTCCTTCGTCTCGGGGGCATTGGCCGTGAGCACATAGCGCAGCACGTCCTGCTTGCCCGGGAAATCGACCAGATACTCATGGAGCCAGACGGCCCAGTTGCGCGACGTAGAGATCTTGTCGTTCTCCAAATTGAGGAACTCGTTGGAGGGCACGTTGTCGGGCAGGATATAGCCTCCGTGGGCCTTGAGCATGGTGGGGAAGATCAGACAGTGGAAGACGATATTGTCCTTGCCGATGAAGTGGACGAGGCGCGTCTCCGGGTCTTGCCACCATTTCTCCCACGATCCCCAGCGCGCGGGGTCGGCGTCGCAAAGCTCCTTGGTGTTGGAGATATAGCCGATGGGGGCGTCAAACCATACGTAGAGCACCTTGCCCTCGGCACCCTCCACGGGCACGGGGATACCCCAGTCGAGGTCGCGTGTCATGGCGCGGGGCTGCAGGTCCATGTCGAGCCACGACTTACACTGTCCATAGACATTGGAGCGCCACTCCTTGTGGCCATTGAGGATCCACTCCTTCAGCCATTGCTGATATTGGTTGAGCGGCAAATACCAGTTTTTTGTGGGCCGCTTCACCAGTCCGTGACCGGGGTTGTTCTTGTTGGTCGGGTTGATGAGTTCCTCGGGAGAGAGTGTGGCGCCACACTTCTCACACTGGTCGCCATAGGCACCCTCAGCACCACAGCGGGGGCAGGTGCCGACGATGTTGCGGTCGGTCAGGAACTCTCCCGTCACCTCGTCGCAATACTGCTCCTCGGTGATCTCCTCCAGCTTGCCGTCGTCATAGAGCTTGCGGAAGAAGTCGGAGGCAAACTTATTGTGGATGGAGCTGGTCGTGCGACTATAGATGTCAAACGAGATACCGAACTTATCAAACGAGTCCTTGATCAGGTTATGATAGCGATCGACGACCTCCTGGACGGTGATACCCTCCTTGCGGGCACGGATCGTGACGGGCACGCCGTGCTCATCACTTCCACCGATGAAGACCACATCCTTTTTCTTCAGTCTGAGATAGCGGACGTAGGTGTCTGCCGGCACATAGACGCCTGCCAAATGGCCGATATGCACGCCGCCATTGGCGTAAGGCAGGGCCGCAGTCACCGTAGTGCGCTTGATTTTTTTTTCCATATTCATGCTTGGTATTTTGTTATCTGAATGCAAAAGTACAAAAAATCCGCTACATAGATGTATTGAAGCGGAAGTTTTACTCGTTTTCAAAGATGTCTAACCATTCTGTTGTGTTATATACGGGCAAAACTGATTTTTAGTATGTTCGTATCTACAAAAACTCTCATTTGCCGTACTTCATTTCAATTAACGCATCCAGACCATTATCGTTTTCTGGAACAGGCTTCCCCTTTTCCGCCTTCAATGATCTGACATAGGCTAACGCGTCCTGGAACTCAGCGGTATCTGAAAATTTCTCCTTGGATTGCAATTTACCCAAAAGCATCATAACACCCTTTTCAATCGCATCAGACACGCTGATATTATGCAATTTTGCATACATTTCAGCATACTTGATAGTGTTTTCATTTAATACTACATCCATAATTATCATTATTTCATTTCAACGTGAAAAAGAGCAAGCATAGTCTCTTTCGAACGACCACAACCGGTCGCAATAATGAGGACAAAGATAAACCATTTAGGACAAAAGACCAAGTACTAGAACGGTAATTAATAAAAATTAGCACAGATTGCCGTCAGAAGCCTGAAGGGGAAACGGTGGAACCAGCGAGAGAAGTACAGTATCCGCCAAGCACGAATGAAGTGGTTGTTGACAGGGTGCTACAGCTATAATGGGTGTGAACCTGCGTTATTTGACGATTTTGGAGGAGTTATTCCTATGTTCCTCCCTTGCTCCTCCTATCGACCTCGTATCAAACCCACATCGCTTACGTATCGTTACGTATTGTTTCCGTATTGTTTCCGCTTCAGGAAGCGAGAATGATAGGAGAACGATAGGAGAACGATACGGGATCGATACGGGATCAATACGGGATTGATACGAGAACGATACGAGAACGGTCTTTTCCGATTCCCAACCGAAGAGATTGATAAGATCTTTAACCTTTTCATCATCGTTTCTTTTGATTATATTTTACATTTCAATCACTCGTCGCTCCCTGCCGTTCATGACAAGAAACTTGGCTCACCATTTGCCCTGGTGCAGCCACTATATAAAGATAACCTTCCGTCCAGCCGAATGCAAGCCGATTAGCATGAATTAACGCCACATTAACTATTCCTTCGTATCCATTTAACAAAGCCCATCCCAGGCCAAAAGTCTTCATTGCAGCCTTTCCTCATGCCTTTCCTCCAGCTTTATCCGCCCAAAAGTTGCTATTTCCTATCTCTGCCAGCAGCCAAGAGACACAGGTTCTGATTTGTCAAAATAGCGTACAAACTTAACTCCACATTGTCATCTGTAATCGACACGTCAGAAAGAAAGAATTGGTGCCTGACCATACCGTTCGTATGACAGACACCAATTCTTAGTTTATGCGTTCAATGTCAAAGGACTACTCGTCCTCGAATTCATTGACTTCTTGATCCCAAAGGACGCATTCCCAGCTCCAGGGATCGATTTCCCTTGCTATATCATTTCTTTTTTTACCAACAAGGCTACCACCAGGAGTAGCGTCATACGTGGTCGTACTGAGCGAGCTAAGGCTTACTAATGTTAGAAGGGACTGTGATGTGTTCACTTTAACGGCCTCGCAAGTAGGCTTCATATATTTACGCTTATCCATAGCAGTTTATTTTTTGACGATTTTCTTGTTGTTGATGATATAGAGGCCAGCAGGCAGGTCATTGAGGGCCTTGCCCATCTCCACCTGATGCTTCACCTTGACACCCGCCGTCGTATAGACATCGACGAGCGTCGAGTCGAGTGCGTTGGCATTGACGACACCATTCGTCTCGTCGTCCGGGAACAGGATGCTCTTAAATCCTCCACTCTGCGGATTGATATAGCAACGATTTGCGCTCACGGTCACACCCTTTCCTGCGGTGACATGATAGAATGCCAATCCTGCCATGTCGGGATGATTCTGCAAGATATAAGAGTCGACGGGAGGCTCCTGCTCTGAATACACCCCCGTCATGACACCATTGGTGTAGGAGTCCTTATGGTAAGGAGCATAGCCATCGAAAAGACACAACATTTCCTCGCCTTTCGTCCCTTTCAGGAGATACGGTGTATTGGCCTTGAAACAATCGCGCTCTTCCATTACCAAAACACCCGATTCGTTCACATGGGTACATTCGTAAATGGTCACGCCCGCAATTTTCTCACTGTCAAACGGAATGATGATCGTACCCCATCCAGCAGAGGTCAAGGTATAGTCAAAACTCTCTCTTTGACCAACATTTTTTGCCCGTGCCCCCTTCTTGTCTTCAAAGACATCGTTATACCAAATCAACAGATTGTCGTAAACGACACCATCTGAGATGGCATACTCCTCACCATTAGAAAGAGCAACTTCAGTTGATCCTCTCCAAAGTATACGATAAGAATCAAATTCCCAGCCATTCACACCGCTCACTTCCAAGATGTCGCCAGGATAGTTGTAAACGTCGGAGAAGGAATTTGGATCCAGCAGGATCGGCCTGGGGGACTTGTTGACACTTTCCTCAATATGTAAGTTCTTATCGTTGGTTTCAGCTATGTCTGTCGCAACCAACACGCCATTATCGTGAGCCTGATTTGCCTTGAAGTCGATTTGTAATCTCACCGTACCAGACACCATGGCACCCACGGTCAGCGGCAGTTCTGTGTTCATCACGTCAAGGGCATAGTATTTTTCATTGATGTACTCACGAATGACATAGTTCTTGCCCTCACCATAGACCACCTGCGCATTCACTAAGCGGACGGTTGCCACAGGCACACTCAGCTGGACGTTGGCAAGCGTAGCAATCGTATTATCCCCATTGGGGTCAAACTGGACGAACGCCTTGGAAGCGATGCTTGACACCACCGTTCCATTAGCTGCAATGGCTTTCACCGTAGCAGAATTCGTCAACGTGAAGGGGCCGCCGTACTTCTGCTCCTCTCTCAATTCTGGATCGGAACCGTCGATCGTGTAATAGATATCAGCAGCTGCCTCGTCAGCGACAATCTCCACCTGCACACTCGATGCAAAAACCTTCTCTCCGTTGATCGCAGGTGCGTCAAGACGAGAAGGTTGCGCATCTATCATTTTACCCGACGGTGCGTCCTCTTTTACACCATTAAGCCACAAGGTGGCAGCATAATACTTTCCATCTTGCAAGACAGAGTTGGTCGCATTGTCAAAGTACACATTATACTCGATACCTGTGTGCCGATCATACTTGTAGAAGCGACTCTTTCCTTCTCCATCCAAATTGACCTGCTCGTCAGACATTCTTATCAAGTCGCCAAGATAATTCTTTGCTTGCGTAATGTCACAAGCGATTGGGAGCGGGTCATCAGCCTCCTCACCCGACGGTATCAGGTTGTCAGCATTGGTTTCACCCTCTATATCAGAAGCGGTCAGAATGCCATCAACGTAAGTCACTTTCAGCTTCACGTTGCCCGTATAGCTCTTGCCTTGCGTCAGCGCAAGGCCGCTACCCAAGATGTCAAGTGCCTTGTCATCCTCACGGAGGATATAGCTTTGCTCACCATCTGCATTATCTGTATAGACTACTTTTGCATTCAGCAGTTTTACCGTAGCATTGTCAACACTTGCCTTTAACTTAGCAAGCTCGGGAATCGTCAAAGGATCGGTGAGACTGACCTTGGCGAAAGTCTTCGTAGCAAGGCCAGATGTCGTTTCCCCATAAGTTGCGACGGCACATACCGTAGCCGTCTCTGCCAACGTGAAAGGCTCTGTGTAAGTGTAAACCTCCGATGTAGTGTTCAACGGATCTGTACCATCAAGCGTATATTTTACCTCGGCCTCTTTTTCCAGATGGGTAATGGTCACCATTGTAGATTCCAAAAACTTTTCTTCTCCCGAGATAATGGGCACATCAAGTACGGAGATAGCTACATCAACGGAAAGAACCTTCACCACAGGCGAACCGTAGTCAGACTGGTTGTACCATGCCATCACGTCATACTTCTTTCCAGACTCCAAATAGAAATCGGAAGCATTAGACAGATACAAAGCGATAGGATACCCATCCACATTGGAATAGAAGTATTGCCATTTTTCATCCCATTCCAAGTTTTCAACCGTTATCAAATCGCCAGGATAGTAATTCACCTCGTCAAGGGTAGCACAGGACATTGGTATCGGATTTTCAGTCTCTTCTCCCGAGATCGTCAACATTTCTTGATTGGTCTCACCCGCGATATCAGAGGTGCTATATACGCCATAATTACCAATAATGTCCAACTTCACATAACCCTTCACATACTGTCCCTGCTTCAATTGAAGGCTGGTGTTCAAGATGTCAAGAGCCTGTCCGTTCTCTCGGAGGACGTAGTTATTGCCCTCGGCATAGACCACCTGCGCATCATTCAGACGGACCAACACATTCTGCAGACTGGCCCCCAACGTGTGAATTTCAGCAATACTCTTTGGGCCAGCAATAGTTATCTCGGCTTCGGCGCTGACGACACCATCCCTCACGGCCACCGCCTTGATAGTAGTCGTTTGGTAGATGAAGAACGGCTCTGTATAGAGCAGAGTTGTACCCTCATCAGGCGTAGGCGTCGAGCCATCAGTAGTATAATAGACGGAGGCATCATCTTCTGCAGAGATGGTCACTGACGTGCTTTCCAAGAAAATCTCATCTGCAGTCGTAATAACGGGAGCAGCGACAGCTTTCTGGACAGCTACTATTTTCACAAAAGTATAATAGTTCTTGAATTCGTTGTACCATACTGTGAGAATATACTGGCCCGATGGGTCGGCAAGCTGACTGGCAAACTCTTCATAGTTAGAAAGGATCACAAAACTTTGACCTCCGTATTCTGTCTTAAGGAAATAGGCATCGCCAAATCCCTGTAGGCCTTCCGCATCATGATAGATGCCAACCTTTTCCAGTTTAAGAAGGTCGCCCTTGTAAGACCCCATAAAACCTATAGAAGTGGCAATAGGCAAATAATCAGAAGAAGAGCCTGACATATCAAGATCACTGACGTTCGTCTGCTCTATTTCCGTAGCCTTCAAGATGCCATTATCATAGGCCACATCCATGATGACCGTGCCGGTAAGCATCGCTCCTAAATCAAGACTGAGCATAGTGTTCAGTAGGTCGATGGCCTTACCTTTCTCGCGCACAATGTAATGGTAGGTTCCTCCCAAATCTTCCTTATACACAACTTGAGCATTGGTGAACTTGATTTTGGCCCCAGCTTGATCCTTGCCACGCTCCATGAGCTGCCCTATCGACTTCGGGTCATCCGAACTGATACAGACAAAATCCCGAGTTCGCACACTTGACCGAATATCCTTGAAAGCAGCATAAGCCTTCAGAGTTGTAGTGGCATTCAGCGTTATCGGGCCATCATAGACACGAGTTGTTGGCGACGATATGGGATCGGTTCCATCGAGCGTATAATAAATCGTAATAATATCTTCATCACGCCCGCAAGATATGGTCACCTCTTGCGTGTCATAAAAAACATCGTCACCAGAAATAGCAAGCCACGGCATATAAGACAAGGTACGTTCGGCTTCCAAGACTCGCACCAATGGGTCGCCATTCTTTGTATCATAATACCAGAATGTGACATTGTAGCTCTTGTTAGCAAGCATTCCCATCTCCTCGTAGTTGGAAATAAAAATTGAGCCATTATACTCATAATAATGATCATATATACAAAACGCAGGAAAACTGCTTGTATATACTTGCTCTAATCGCAGCAAATCTCCAGGGTGTTTAAAGACATCCGAAACATTGCAAGCGTAGGGAAGTGGACTGGCGGACGCTTCGCCCCTAATAGTTAATCCCTCCGTATTGGTATCTCCGTCAATATCGGAAGTTGTCAAAACGCCATTGGTATATGCCACGTTCAATTTCACCAGACCCGTCAGCGTCTTGCCCTGCTCCAAAGGCAACTGGGTGTTGAGCAGATCGATTGCCTTGCCATCCTTTTCACGAACGACAAAGTTGTTGTCCACCGAATAGACCACCTGCGCATCGACAAACTTGACTGTAGCATTTTCGATATTTCTTTGTAGAGCGGAAATCTCAGCAACTGTCAGTGGCTCGGAAACGTTGGCTTTTGTAAAACGCTTCCTTACAATATCTGATTTCACATCCTTATAGGTAGCGACGGCACAGACCGTGGCCGTCGCTGTCAGCACAAACGGCTCGGTGTATGTGTAAACCGACGAAGTTGTATTGATAGGATTAGTACCATCAAGCGTGTAACGAATGACAACCACGCTTTCGTCATGATGAATTGTCACCTCTGTAGAGTCCAAAAACATTTCTTCACCTGTGACGTTGGGTGCGTCTAGGTGGGTAAAAACGGGCTCCACCTTAACTGCCTTGGCCAATGGATCCCCCAAGTCTTCGACAGCATTATACCACAGGGTGACATCATAAGAACCATATTGTTTCAAATCAAAATCCGAAGAATTGGAGAGATACACATAGTGCAGGCTATAATCTTCATCTGATTCGGAACAGAAAGCACCGATCCATTGCTGCCGCACCAAACCAACCAAATCACCAGGATGGTCTGCCACTTCTTTTACGGAAGGACAAAAGACCGGTATCGGTTCTTCCGCCACCTCACCCGTTATTTCCAACTGGCTGGAGTTGGTCTCTCCTACCACGTCCGAGGTGCTGATTATACCCGCACTACAAGACACATTCAGCCGGACCAAACCCGTCACATACTGTCCCTGCTGCAGCACAAGGCTGGTATTCAAGACGTCAAGCGCCCGGCCCTCCTCGCGGAGGATGTAATTGTTGTCTTCGGCATAGACCACTCGTGCATTGTTCAGACAAATCAACACTTTGTCCTCACCGACCTTCGTAGCATGGAGGTCAGCTATCGTCTTGGAATCCGCAGGGGCTTTCGTAGTCGAAATACTGACATTTCCAGCCGACTGGCTGTCGTCTGAATCAATTGATAACACAATTGCTTCCTTTTTAGTGGTCGTGCCGCTTCTCGTTTCAATGTTGGGGTTGAAGGCGACTGTACTCGCAGAGGCCAAACCACTAACGAGGGTCAACAAAGACAACCACACAAATCGTAATGCTCTGTTTCTGTTCATAACCTTTGAGGTTTGTGAGAATCATCCTACCTCTAAACATACTCTTGGGGAAGAATATCGAAGCATCAGACATCTTCTCGGGTTAATAATAAAATAATTTAGTCCTTACTGATGCAAAGATAGACATAATGAGAAGCACAACAAAACAATTCTTGTTAAAATACGTTACGTGCTTGATAGTAAAAAGAATTCAACCCCCGAAATTCGACAAAACATTCTTTTTTCACCCCTTTTTTAAGCAACTAGGAAACTGTATTAACAATACTGGACATCAGAAAGAAAAAAATGGTGCCTGCCCATACCGCTTGTATGACAGACACCATTTCTTAGTTTATGCGCTCAATGCGGAAGGACTACTCGTCCTCGACTTCATTGACCTCTTGATCCCAAAGGACGCATTCCCAGCTCCAGGGATCGATTTCCCTTACTATATCGTTTCGCTTTTTGCCCACAAGACTACCACCAGGAGTGGCATCATTCGGGGTCGTGCTGGGCCCGCTGGCAAAAGACAGTAGCAACTCTGAACCCTTCACTGTGACAGCCTCGCAAGTAGGCTTCATATATTTACGCTTATCCATAGTAGTTTACTTTTTGACGATTTTCTTGTTGTTGATGATATAGAGGCCAGCAGGCAGGTCGTTGAGGGCCTTGCCCATCTCCACCTGATGCTTCACCTTGACACCCGCCGTCGTATAGACATCGACGAGCGTCGAGTCGAGTGCGTTGGCATTGACGACACCATTCGTCTCGTCGTCCGGGAACAGGATGCTCTTAAATCCTCCACTCTGCGGATTGATATAGCAACGATTTGCGCTCACGGTCACACCCTTTCCTGCGGTGACATGATAGAATGCCAATCCTGCCATTTCCGGATGGTTCTGCAAGATATAAGAGTCGGCGGGAGGCTCCTGCTCGGAGTACACACCTGTCATGACACCATTCGTATAAGTGTCACCGTGCTTAGCGGCATAGCCCTCAAGAAGATAATTCGTCTGCTCGCCCTTTGTGCCCTTCAGAAGATACGGCGTATTGGCCTTGAAGCTGTTGACCTCTTCAACAACCAATTTACCATCATTTACGCTGGTGCACTCACAAATAGTCAAGCCCTCGGGCTTCTCACAGTCGAACGGAATAATGATCGTACCCCATCCTGCTGCCGTCATCACGTACTCATAGGTATCCTTCGCACCAATAATCTTCGCACGAGGAGACGTCTTTTCCGTATATACATCGTTGTACCACAGCATGACATCAATCAGATCAGCTTTGTCGCCGAAAGAGTAATCCGAATGGTTAGATAAATACACATCATATTCAGTACCGTTTCCATAACCATAAATCATTCCATCAAAAATGTACCACTTTCCGTCTTTCACAACGAGCAGATCACCTGGATGGTCTTTAACCTCTACAACGCTCACCTCCAACGGAATAGGCATGACAGAAGTACTTTGAGAAATATTCAAGTCGGCATCGGAAGTTTCAGCAATATCCTCCGTGCTCAGCACGCCATTATTCTCAGCCGGATTGGCCTTGAAGGCAACCTTCAACTGCACCGTGCCAGATACCGTTGCACCAATCTTGAACGGCAGTTGCGTATTCAGCACATCAAGGGCATAGTACTTGCCGTCGATGTTCTCGCGGAGAATAAAATTGTTATCTTCACCATAAACGACCTTTGCATTGACGAAACTAACTGTGACACTTGCTAAGTCTGTCTTAATACTGGCAAGATCAGCAATCGTCCTCGGAGCATTAGCGTCGAACTTCTCAAACGTCATAGTAGCAACGTCAGACGTTATAGACTTATAAACTGCAATCGCCTTCACCATTGTCGTCTCGGTCAGAGGGATAGGCGCGTTGTAAGGCTGGGATGCCGTCGTGGGGTCTGTGCCGTCCAACGTGTAGTAGATAGCAACGCCTTCCACATCCACAGGAGAGGTAATCTTCACATTCGTGCTCTCGACAAACAGCGCATCACCAGAAATAGTTGGGGCATCAAGATGAGTAATGGCGGGAGTAGCTACCACTATCTTTGTCAATGGGAAATAGTTACCACTATAGTTTTTGTTTCTATCATTATACCACACCGTCAGATCATATTGCTTGCCATCTTGCAAGTCCATCTCTGCACCATTGGAGAAATACACATATTTTTCAGAGTTCTCATCATACGCATAATAATCATTCCAGTAAGTCACGGTCAAGCCCTCCAACTTTATCAAGTCGCCTGGATACTGAGCCGCTTCTGCTATCGTACATACAATAGGATTGGGCTTGGTCGTTGGCTGAGAAACAAGCGTAAGTTCCGTGTCGTCAGTCTTGCCTTCGACATCGGAGGCCTTCAAGATGCCATTCTCACAAGTCACCTTCAACCTTACCGTACCTTGATAGTATGCGCCCTGGTGCAAGTTGAGTGAGCTATTCATCACGTCAAGCGCCTTGCCATCCTCGCGAAGGATGAAATCCTTGCCCTTAGCATAGACCACTTGCGCATTATTGAAGCTAACCTTCACCATGGGGTAGTCATTCTGAGTCGCAGCAAGTTCGGCTATCGTCTTGGTCACGTTAGCATCAATCTTTTCGAAAACGCAGGTTGCAACAGGAGAAACAACTGTTTTATAAGCTGCAATAGCTTTCACAGTTGTAGTCTCGGTCAAAGTGAACGGACCCGTATAATGGGTAGAGCTGGTCGTAGGCTCATCACCATTGGTCGTATAGTAGATAGCAGCGACGCTTTTGTCTGACTTGATGGTTACGGTCGTACTTTCCTCGAACGAAGTTTCGCCCGTAATAATGGGTGCGTCAAGAGACGTAATAACTGGCTCCAACTTGACGATTTTCACTTTTGGATTAGACCATCTATCAGCATCAAACCACACTGTCATATCATACGAGCCATACTGTTCTATATCATTTTTATATTTACTCTGATTGGAAGTGTAGAATGATCTACCGTTAATATGGAACTCACCCCAAGTAAGGTCTATACATGTAGCCTCCACAGCAAGCAAATCGCCTGGGAATTTTTTCATTTCATCCACCGTTGAGCAACGAATTGGGTCAATTTCAGATGAACTTCCTGGAGTTACCGCCAGCTTTTCTCGATTGGTTTTATCAGGAATATCAGTAGTAGTTAAAATAGCAAAGGTTGAATATTGTGAAGCCTTATTATAAGTAACATTGAGCTTCACCGTTCCGTTCAGTTTATCACCTTGCGACAAAGCCAAACTGCTATTCATAATATCAATGGCCTGATTGTTCTCACGAACAATATAATTGTTTCCCTCTGCATAAACAACCTGCGCATTGGTAAACTTTATGTTGGCAGAAGGGACACTTACCCCCCCTGCATCAACTGGGCAATCGTTGTCGTCTGCTCTTCGTCACCACCTGGGCCTGGACCTGGGTCTTCTCCACCGTCATATTCTACTGTAAGCTTTGTCAGAAAGATACTTCCATAATAAGGTTGCAAAGGGATTGCTCTGAGACCTCCATTTGCAAATTCATATCTTTGACCACTTTGCACTTGTTTTCCACCTTTTGTCATCTCATAAATTCCACCCGAGCCGGTATTGAAGTATTCACAGGTAATCGCAATAATATTACCTAATGAAGCATCGGGCGTTATTTCAATTCTAGAGCCCGGATACAAAGTATAACATATCTTGCCGTCTTGTTCCTTTGCGTCAAATGAAATTGGCCATGACGGATTTTGCTTCGTTATGGTAAGAGTAATACCATTTTTGGTGATGGTCGTCCCTCCTCCAGTTGTTACATCGGACGCTTGGGTTGGGTCAAATACTACTGTGCCCGCGGAGGCTACTCCGCAGATTAGCGTCAACAAAGACAACCACACAAATCGTAATGCCTTGTTCATAATTGTTTGTTTTTATGGAATTCTTCCTACGCTCTTACACTCTTGGGAAAGCATTGAGACGACGGAGGCATCCCTGGTTAATAATAAAATAATTTCGCCTTTTCTTCTCTTTTCATCTACGACGACACGAGGTCAAGAATCTCGCGCGTTCATTTCATCTTTGCTACTGGAGCTAGTTGCCACAAGGCCAAACCCACAGTAGGCTGTTTCACCCCCTTAGGACAGGCTTATTCTCCACAGAAGGCTACACAAGCATCGCAAAGTTAAGTAAAAATTGGAAAATAAAAAAATATTTCTAATAGAAATTCATATTTTAGATGCATTTTTACAATTACCGCACTCTTTTCCAAATAAAAAGAGAATATTCATAATACACAACTCGGCTCATTTGCATTTTGCGCCGAAGCGGTCCACTATCCATGGGACGATCAGACACGGCATCCTCCCCTACTCAATGGAAGCTAAAAAGAAAGAATCCAAGCGCCCCCTACGGAGGACTTCAGAGTCCTTCCTTCGTTCGGGATGCGTTCGGGATGCGTTCGGGACGCAAATAACGGTTTTTCTTCTATTCGTAAAAACTAAAGGTTAAGTTTGAACCTATCTTTAAATAAGGTCATTTCTCTTACCGGTATTTGAAGTTGAACTGCCAAACTCTCCCAACCGCTTACAGCCGTTTGCACCTCTTGGATGATATTTGCTGCAATTTCCTTCTTTATCAGATAGCTCTCGCATGAATCCAGCAAAACGCTGATATCGGCTTTATTGGAAGATTCATTGACCAGCAGACTCTGGTACTCATTAAGAGTAGGGTTCATATCATAAGCAGGTGATAGAGTCCATCCCTTTTGTGTCAACAGGAAGCCATGATTTCTGAAATGGTCATCAGAGTTGCCAATACACATATTGAAAGCAACCCTTCGGTAAAGCTCCTGAAGATTTTGCTCTACGTCACAACAACCTTGGAGGATAAAATCAACCATGTCGAGATAACCATAACCACCTTGTGCATTATCTCCATCTTTCAATCCTAACAGAGACATGGATGATGCAAAATGGACTCGCTTTGCCTCGTCCTTCCTGTCAAAGCGTCTGGATAAAAAAGTGTGGTATTTTCCCAAACCACCCAACACCTTAGTTTGAGCAACCTCGATTCCTGCTTTTTGAGCAAGAAGATGAGAGAAATGTTCCCAAAGGCCTGCGTCATAATCGTCCTTTCTTGAGGGAAACTTTGCTATGCATAAATTTCCCTTTTCATCCAAGACGCTCGCCTTGGGTCTCGCACCACCCAGTGAACTACCGGGTTGTATAAGCTGCGCTATCCATTTTTTTTCAGGTAACACATTAGCCTCTTCAGATTTCTCTATTTCGCGACTGGCATGTAGAAGATCCTTCAGTTCAGTCAATGGGGGTATCTTGAGCGAAGCTGAGACATTGATAAATTCCCCTTCCAATTCTTTTTTAAATCTAAAGCCACCCATTCTCGAAAAGTCATCGATGCCCATAAGATAATCGAAAGAGGAAAGAGAACGGACCGCTCTTTTTTCTTCAGAAGCCAGTATTTGTTCTCTTCTTTTGAGCATAGTTCGCCCCCAGCGATCTGGTAACGCATCCGAAAAACATCCAAAGACATCTTGCCCTGGTTGTGTATATTGCATACCAGGATAGTTGTTGATGTCCTCTGAAAGTTTGACTTCTGCATGCCCCTTAAGCCAATGCTCATCATACTGAAAAGCATAACTATCAGAACCGCGCAATTTCTCATAGCACAATTCTCCCACCAGTTCCGGCTTGTCAAGCCAGTCAAAATCTGCGAAAACCAATAAACGTTCCATTTCTATCCTTTTTTAGTTGCTCTTTGACGATTCGTCAGTCCCATGTCCTGCAATACCCTTCCGAGATGGTCATCCTTTGCCAACAGCAATATGTCGTCATCCAACTGAAGCGCATAGAGCACACGCAGGTAGATTCCGATGGAGACCGTAGGCAATCCCTTCTCCACTTTGCATAGGGTAACTTCTGAGCAGGTTGCTCTTTCTGCAACTTGTGCCATGCTCAGGTTGCGACGCAATCTGGCAAGCCTGATCTGCTCCCCAACGATTTGCATTTTCTGAGTCAACTTCCTTGGAAGTTTATTTGCCATTGTATTCTTTGTCATCGTCTTAACCCAAATTATAATGTGCAAATATACACATTTTACTTCATTATAAGATGGGTTACGCCTAAAAATTTACACATAATTAAGTTTCCTCTTGGATGATCCTGGTTGTAAATCGATGTAAACCTTGTTTGCGCTGTCGTTTATGGTCGTCTTAACCTTTTCATGACACAACTCCATGCACCACATCAAATCTCGGATGAGCCTACAAGACGGTGCGTCAAGGGGAATGGCGAGTTGCTTTCTCCACGCTTAAACGACCTTAAAAATACCAAAAAGATACCTTTACATAACAGACTATCGCAATAATTTATTATTTTTGTATCTCAAAAATGCAAACAACACATAAGGAGAACTCTGATGAGTAAAGAAGACAAAGACATAGCCCTCTTCGTTTCATTCTGCATAGAAGAATACGGAGCAGTCAAGGGACTGACAGGAGACCGAGTGCTTGACTTATTCTCCGAATATGGAGTGACAGACTATCTTAGCGAATGCTTTGAGCCGCTTCACACACAAGGACGGCAATGGTTAATAGCCGAGATTGACGAATTTATTGAAATCAGAAAAAAAAGCACTGACTGCGCTACATTTCATAGAATCAATTAAAATAGAGAAATAATATGTTTCAGATAAACCAAAACAACCTCCATCTGCTTTTGCCAGGAAAAATAAGCTGGCTGGTGGAATATCTCCACGAGGACTATGGTTTTACGCTGCAGGAGAGCCTTCATCGCATCTATCATTCAAAACTCTACAAGAAGTTGTCAACAGAGAAGACCAAATACTGGCACTTAGGCCCTGTGGACCTATACAATGAGTTGAAGGAAGAGCTATAACCCAATAGATACTATAACCGTCAAGGGGAAGGCGCCTCGCACCAAGGGAAGCAAAGGCAGGCTATTTAAAAAGGGTGGGGATCAGTTCCCCACCCTTTTGTTATAGAGAGATGTTTACTTACTTCTTGGTAAACTTCTTGCCGTCGCGGATCACGACACCACGGTAGTTCTTGCCCACCTTCACACCCTGGAGGTTGTAGGTGTTGCCATCCTTACCGAAGTTGCCTTCCACACCATAGATGCCCACATCGGTGACCTTGACAGCCTTGACAAACTCCATCTCGGGAGCCTCATTGATGTAGCCGTTGTACCACAGGACGACGTCGTAGAGGTTGTCGTTGCTGACGAGTGCATCGACATCGACATCCTCGTTCTCGTTCTTGAAGGCGATCTTCTGACCATCCTTCTCGATAGCATAGGCAGCCTGAGAGCCATAGACGATCTTCACCTGGCGGAGAACGATGACGTCGGCTCTGTGCTCGTCGTAGTCGGCCATGGTAGCCTCGACAGGATCAACCTCCTGAGAAGCGCCAGCCGTGATATTCAGACTGTCGGCAGTCGTGACACCACCATCGATCTCACGCAGCTGCGGGATGCCAGCGAGGGCATAGAAGTCGAGCTTCACAGTACCAGAGACGGTGCTGTTGAGTTCGAGCGGCAGCGTAGAGTTGTAGAGTACGACGGCCTTGCCATCCTGACGGAGAGCGATATCCTTCGTTCCGTAGTAAGGATTGGCGCGTACATAGACCACCTTCGCATTGTCGAGCACGAGACGGATGTTGTCCTCGCGGTCTCTGCGGACGTTGAGCTCAGCAATCGTCTGGTTGTGATACTTCGTAGCATCCTCAGCGGTGAGCTTGACAGCCTTCAGAGAAGCGTTGCCATCGGCGAAGCCGGTACCCGGAGCGTTGAACCATCCGAGGACGGTGTACTTCTGACCGGAGACGGTGTTGGCCAACTCATCATTCTCGGTGAGGTTGACGAAGCTGTAGTCCTCAGTGAATCCGTAGTACTGACCATCCTGGCCCAGCACCTGGAGACCCTTGATGCTAACGAGGTCGCCGGGATAGAGGTGGACATCGGCCACGGTCGTCTCGATCGGATCGTTGTAGCCCTCGTCGCTCGGCATGGTGTATTCGAGCTCATAGCTGTTGGTCTCGCCCTGTACGTCGCGGGTAGTGAAGATACCACCGTTGAAATCGACACTGGCGAAGAACGTACCGGTGACGGTAGAACCCAACGGGAGGTCGAGCACGCCAGAGATGACGTCGAGTGCCTGACCATTCTCGCGGAGGATAGCCACCTTCGTGCCATCGTCGTGCTTCTCGGTGTAAACCACCTTGGCATTGTTGAGACTGATCGTCACGTTCTCGACAGCCTGCTGGCCCTCGAAGAGCTGTGCAATAGTCTTGGTCTCGAAGTCGCCGACCTTCGTGAAGGTCTTGGTGACGATGTCAGAGTAGTCGTCGAGATAAGCGGTGACAGCCTTGACCGTCGTGGTCTCGGTGATCGCGAACGGTTCGGTATAGACCGTAGATTGACGGGTAGGATCGGTACCGTCGAGGGTGTAATAGACATTCAGGCCCTCGGTAGCAGCGATAGAGACGGTGGTCTTGCCCACAAACTCCTCCTCGCCGAGGATCACCGGAGCATCCGGACGCTTATCAACACGCTCGGCCTTGATGACCTTCACCTTACCAGCATAGTAGTCGGAAGAAGCATCGTTGTACCAGATCGTGAGGTTATAGAAACCACTCTCAAGGTCGAAGTCCTCAGCATTGGTCACCTTCAGCTCGATGTAGCTCGGCGTGTTGGTGTAGATGCTCGTCGTGCCTCTATAGGTCCAGACCTCAACATCCTTGAGGTTGAGGAGGTCGCCCTTGTGGAGCTTCACGTCGATGAGATCGACCTCGATCGGATCCATGTCATTGGTCTCCGGCCATACGAAGGAGATGTTGCTTGAGTTGGTGCTCTCAAGCTCCTCGGCGATCAGCAAGCCCTTCTGGTAGGTGATCTTCAGAGGCATAGTACCCTTCAGGTTGTATGCACCCACGGGGAAGGTGAACTTGGTGATGTTCATCAGGTCGATGGCCAATCCATCGTCGCGGATGATGTAGTGGTAGCCCAGGTCACCCTGCTCGCTATAGACCACCTTGGCATTCTCGAAGTGGACGACGACGCTATCCTTGCTCTCGCCATAGACGATGAGGTCGGAAATCGTGTTGGTGCCCGAGTAGTCGTTCTTCGTAAACTCTACGGAGCCAACCGGAGAAACGATTTCGTTGTAGGTAGCGATGGCCTTCACCGTGCAGCTGTTGGTGATGGTGAAGGGCGCAGTGTAGAGCGTAGATTCCTTCGTGGGATCCGTACCGTCGAGCGTGTAGTAGATGCTGGCACCCTCCTCGGTCGTGATCGTCACCTCGGTGCTCTCGTCGAAGTCGGTGCGGTTGTCCGTACCGCTGATCTGCGGAGCATTGAGAGAAGTGATGACCTTACTGCACTTGATAATCTTGCCCTGAAGGCGGTTGTTGGAGACGTCGTTGTACCAAACCGTGGCGTTGTAGCTGCCATAGTTGACGACACCATAGTCAGCACCGTTGGTGAGGAAGAACTCCACAAACGGATTGTAGCTATAGAACGCCGGGATATCATAGTTCCATCCAGTGGCATTCGTCACCTTGAGCAAGTCGCCCGGATAGTTGGGAATCTGCGCCAGGTCGATGGCCAGCGGACTGGGATCGGTGGTGGCACCCGGCGTGACGGTCAGATTGTCGGCGTTGGTCACGTCGGCAAGGTCGGCCGTGGTCAGAAGACCCGGGTAGGCGGCGTAGCTGCCAGGAGCAGCTGCATAGTTGACCTTGAGCTTCACCGTACCAGAGACGGTAGCGCCGATGGTCAGCGGCAGCGTCGTGTTGAGGATGTCAATAGCGCGGTCGTTCTCGCGGAGGATGTAGCTACCATCCTCGCCATAGACGACGAGCGCGTTGTTGAGAGAGAGCGTGACCTGATCGAAGCTGCTCTTGAAAGAAGCAAGCTGCTCAATCGTCATCGGCGCATTGGCATCCACCTTGTTGAACACCTTGGAGGCAACAGGAGAGACAATCGACTTGTAGGCTGCGATAGCCTTCACCGTAGCCGACTCGCTGAGCGTGAACGGCTCAGTATAGACCGTAGAGGCGGTCGTAGGATCAGTACCGTCGAGCGTGTAGTAGATCGTAGCGACATTGTCGGCAGTGATCGTCACCGTCGTGTTGTCGGAGAAGGTCTCCGTACCATCAATAAACGGCGCATTGAGAGAGGTGACGTTGCGCTCGCAAGAGACGATGGTCGCATTGACGTCACCATAATAAGAGACTTCTTTGTACCAAAGAGTAGCATTGTAGTACTTGTTGGCTACCATGTTGAAGTCAGACGCATTGGTGAGATAGACGGAAGTCCAACTTGCGCCTTCATAGAAGTACCAAGTCGTGCCGTAGTTCCAGACCTCCTGGTTCTCGACATAGACGAGGTCGCCAGGATAATTCTTCACCTGACCCACCGTGCAAGCGATGGGATCCATGTCGCCAGCCACGCCCGTTGCGGTCAGGTTGGCATCCGTGGTCACACCCTCAATATCAGAAGTAGAGAGGATGCCTGAGGTGTAGGTGACATTGACCTGGACATGGCCGCTCACCGTCGTTCCCTGCGTCAGCGAGAGAGAGGTGTTGAGCAGGTCGATGGCCTTGCCATCCTCGCGAAGGATGTAGTTGTTGTCCTTGGCATAGACGACCTTGGCGTTGTTGAGCACAAGCGTCACGTTGTCCTGGCTCGTAGCAGCTGTGGCCAGATCGGCGATAGTAGAGCCCGTCACGCCACTTTCCTCCTTGGTGAACGTCATCTCGGCGACATCGCTATAGATGTCATTCACGCGGGCCACTGCCTTCACCGTCGTTGTCTCGGTGATAGTGAACGGAGCAGTATAGGCGGGATCCCAGCTCGTCGGCGCAGTGCCGTCGGTGGTATAGAAGATGGTAGCGCCTTCCTCGGCTGTGATCGTCACCTCGGTGCTACCCGTGAAGTTCTGGTTGCCACTGATGACCGGCGCGGCGGGCTTAGCCACCTCGCCACCAAGGAACTCCACAATCTGCAACTTAGCCTTGATGGCACCAGCGCCCGGCTCGTTATACCAAGCGACGATGTCGTAGGTGGCGTCCTGATCAGCGCTCACCTTGTCCAAGAAGTCAGCTATGTTGGTAAGCGTAGCGAAATTGAAGCCTGAGCGTGCATAGTAGGCAGCACCTTGTCCCAAATCGCCAGTAGCGTCATTATAGATATTGACCTGGCTCAGCAGAACCAAGTCACCCTTGTAGTTGGAGGCCAACTGGTCGATGGTCGTCGTCACGGGGACGTTCTCACCCGTGGCGTTGGTCTGCGTCAGTTTGTTGCCGTTGGTGACACCAGCGACATCCTCAGCTTTCAAGAAACCATTCTTGTAAGTGACGTTCATCGTCACCGTACCATTGAGCGTAGCGCCCTTTTCGAGAGAGAGAGAGGTGCCCATGAGGTCGATGGCCTTGCTACCCTCGCGAACGATATAGTTGGTGCCGTCACCATAGACCACCTGTGCGTCGGTGAACTTCAGCGTAGCGGAAGCCACATCGGTAGCACCGGTCATCAAGTCGTCGATGGAGTAGGTCGTACCTACCTCGCCACCACCCGGCTCGTCACCACCCGTACATTCTACGGTAATCTTGGAAAAGTACATGGGGCCTGAAAAGACGGAGAACTTCAACTTGGAAGCTCCCTCGTCCTTGACCGTATAGGTCTTTCCGCCCTCCATTTCCGATCCTGTGGTGGTGTAGTTGCGGTCGTAAATATAGCCGCCGGCCGACTGATAATCAAAGGTAACGGAATTGATCTTTACAGACTCCCCGGCCGTAAACTCAAAGCCAGTACCCTTGCCAAAGGCATAAGATAGCGTGCCGTTGTAGTCGGTCGCTGCAAACGAACTGGTCCCGGATGTCATCGTAATCGTGATTCCATCCTTTGTCAAAGACGTTCCACTACTCGCATCGGTCGCCGGGTCGAAGACCACTGTTCTCGCGGAGGCAACTCCGCAGAACAATGTCAACAAAGACAACCAAACAAATCGTAATGCTTTGTTCATAAATGATTTTCTTTGTGGGATTCGTCCGTGTAAGCTACTTTTTCCTTAGGCGGGGAAAAGAAACCGTTGGCCTCATCCCGGTTAATAATAATAATGTAAAAAAGATAATAACTTCGTCTATTCAACCCGTGAATGGGAAGGTGCCCCAAGGAGCTGCGTCAAGGTCGGCCTGAAAAGTGTTGCACCCAGCTACCTATGCTGCGTCGGTTTCTATGGCTGCGCACCCCCGAGACTTGCCGCCGTCGGCCTCGCTCACCACAAAGAATGTATAATTCTCCATAAGAACCAAAGCCGTGATGCAAAAATAAGCAAAATAAATGAAAAACAAAAATAATAGACTACTTATTTTCTCATTTTTCGCAAAATAACACTTTTAGGCCGTTCCTCTAAGATAAAAATAGATGTTATATACGTTTTCATCTATATACGTATATATAATAAGGAAAAAGGAAGCGGCACCCGGCCAAGGCTTGCGCCTTTGCCCGATGCCGCTATACGGTTTCTCTTACGAGGGAGTGATTACTCTTCTACGAGGGAGACACGAGACTTTCTGCTCTTCGGCATGACATTGGGGGCCTTGCCCGGCTCGAAATAGCTGTGCATATTGACCACCTTGTCCAGACGCACACACGGTCTGCCAGGCTTGGCAGGTGCTGCGCCAGGAGCAGAGGCCGGCGTGCGGAACTCCAGTGTGGCAAGCGGACCCCACTCTCCCTTGGCATTCTGTGCAATGGCAAAGGCATAGTAGTCGGTATTGGCATAGACGCCCCACTGAGAGTAGTCCTCACCATAACGGTTCCAGTAGTCGGGCATGTCGTCGTTCGTGAGGTACTCCTTGATAAACTCGAGGTCGCCCTTACCCCAATAGTCCTGGGTCATGACATCATTCTTGGCAAGCACCAAGTCGCGCATCAGGGTAGCCTCATCGTTGGGCGTGAACCATACATACTGGAAGTAGTTGCCACCGACCTCGCCAAAGTCGCCGAGCTTGATGGTGACCGTGGCCTCGCCTTCACCACCGCTCTCCGTGGTGGTGATGGGGATGATCTGGAAGGGAGCGTCGGCCTCGTTAACATCAACGGGAAGGACATAGACCTCATAGTCGGTGCCCGGTTCCATACCAGACCACTTGTACATCTGCGTGTCGGTGTACTTATCGCTACCCCAAGACTTGATCATATCCTGGAGGTTGACAAAGCCTTCCTCCTTGCTCCACTTCTCAAAGAGCTCCTCGGCGGTACCGGCCTTGAAGGCGCAGAGGTAGTAGCCGTGGCAGTCGTCGTTGGGCTGGAACCAGATGGTGAAGTTGTCGGGCTTCACCTCCACGACGGTGTAGAGGACTTTCGGGTCGCCCACCAAGTCGGAGTTGGGGGTGGTGAAGTCGGCACGCGACGAGGCGCAGGCGATGCCGTACTTGTCGTAGCCCAAGGTGACGAGGATATAGGTGCCATTGGACTGGAACTCCATGTCCAGACCCGTGAGCGTGGCGTTGGTAAAGTCGTCGGTGAAGGTCGGGCAGTCTTCGAGCTGGTCGAAGTATTGTTCCAGGGCAGCATCGCTGGCAAAGGAATTGGCCTGGCCGGCGGGCATGCAGGCGATCTTGTATGACTTACACTCGGGAGTCTTCGTGACAGCGAGGCGGATGGTATCGGTGAGGTTGCCCTTGGAGAAGCTCAGAAACTTGACGTCGGCAGCGACGCGGCCTTCCAACTTGGTGAAATAGATGCTGTCGATGCGCTCGGCGAGGTAGCCGACGGGGGCCTTGTACTTCTGCTTCACGATGACACGGTTGGGATTCTCCTGTGCGGAAGCTGCCAGCGTGAGCAGCGCGAGAGCAAGGGTAGTAAAGAATTTCTTCATTGTTTCTTTGGTTTGGTATTTTGTTTTGGTTCCACCCAGTTCCCAATGCAGGAAAGAGGCGGAAGGGATGGTTATCTCAAGAATTTAAATGCTTTGTCGCCCACACGGAGGATATAGGCACCCTTGGGCAGTGCGCTCACGTCGATGGGCTGACCATCATAGTGGGGCAGACTGAGGCGGTTGCATCCATTGAGGTCGTAAATCGTGGCGTTAGCCTGAGCATTGCTCAAGCCGCTCACGAAGATCTGCCCTTCTCTGTAGGCGATACTGACCGCAGACTCCTGCTTGGTGGCTGTGGCAATGTCATTGACGAGGCCATCAAACTTGAGGCAGCGCACCTTGTCAAACTCGTAGGACCAACGGTCGGTGGCGCATGCGATGGAGAACGTGTTGGCTTCGCCAAGGAAGTCGATACGGCGAATGTCATCGAGGTTAAAGCTCTTGGGCGCCGTGCCATCCTTCGGGACCACGAGCATCCGCACCTGTGCGGAGGCCATGCCAAAGGGAAGCAGCGTCAAGGCCAATGCCATGAAAGTCTTCTTCATCATAGTTACACTAAAGTTAATATTCTTATTTCTGTCTTAATAATCCAGGTGCTGAGGCGCGTCACCGCCTCTGTCTCTCTCGGCTTCCCCACCCTTTTCAGAACTTATTGCTTCCTTAGTAGGAGGGGACTCTGAGGCTGCAAATATAAGGAAAATAGTCCAAAGGACAAATGGAGCAAACAGAGGATGGGTTAATTTTATATATATTTAACCGTTTCAAGGGCTCCTAAAAGCCATTTTCTGTTGTTTGCCGCCATCGGCAGCGCAGGATATAGAACGAAAAAGCGACACCCGAAGAAGACAGATGGTCGTCGTCGGATGTCGCTATGGATAGACCCTATCGGCTGATGGAAACCCAGCCAGATGGGTCAGAGTAGGCAAAGAGGCAGGGAGAGATTACTCTTCTACAAGGGTGAGGCCACGCTTGGTGGTCTTCTGCAACTTGGGAGCCTTGCCAGGAACGAAGACGTTGCTCTTCTTGCTGACACCATTCAGGCGCTTGGCTACGCTGGGAGTCTTGGCAGGAGCCACCTTGGCAGAACCGGTGGTAAACTCGAGCTTGGACAGCGGACCCCACTCGCCATTGATGTTCTGAGCGATGGCATAAGCGATATACTCCTTGTTGGGATCAACACCCCACTGGGCCACATCCACGCCATAGCGGTTCCAATTGGGGTCAGCGCCATCATGGTCGTCCTTGAGATACTCGAGGATCTTCTCCTCGCTACCCATACCCCAGTCGGCGGAAGACTGGAAGACGGCCTTGTCGATGATCATGTCGCGCATGAAGGAAGCCTGGTCGTTGGGCGTGTAGGTGACATACTGGTAGCACTTGCCTTCCTGGCTACCAAACTCACCCAGCGTGATCGTGACCGTAGCCTGGCCCGCACCACCATACTTCTTGGTCGTGACGGGCACGATGACCATCGTGCCATAGTTTTGGTTCTCATCGATCGGGAGGACATAGACCTCGTAGTCGGTGCCTGGCGTCATCTGCTTCCAAGTGTGGGTCTCACGATCGGCAAACATCGTGCCACCCCACTGCTTGATCATGTCGCCCATGTTGGCGAAGCCCATCATGGCGCCCCACTGCTCATACTGAGCCTTGGCCGTACCCTTCTCGAAGGCACAGGCATAGAAGCCGAGGCAGTCCTCGTTGGGCTGGAAGTCGATGGTGAAGTCCTCGTAGTTGGCCTCCAGCACCTTGTAGGTGACGGTAGGATTGCCAATGATGTTGGCAGCAGGCGTAGAGAAATCGACACGAGAGGAAGCACAGGCGATGCCGTACTTGTCGTAGCCCATGGTGAGGACGCTATAGTCGGAGCTGGGCTTGAACTCGATGCCCATATTGGTCATCACCGCATTGGTGAAGTCCTCGGTAAACTTATCGCCACTGACATAGAGGTCAAAGTACTGGGCGACGACGGCATCGGAGGTCAGCGCGTTGGCCACGGAGGCGGGCAGACAGGCTATCTTGTAAGCCTGGCACTCGGGCGTCTTGGTGACGGCAAGGCGCAGCGTGTCGCCCGTGGCACCCGTGGTGTAGCCCTGAAGGTTGATGTCGGCGGCCACACGACCGTTGATCTTCGTGAAATAGACACTGTCGAGGCGCTCGACGAGATAGCCGGAGGGATTGCCCTGCTTCGGCTGGATGATGAGACGATTGGGATTGTCCTGCGCAGAAGCGCCCATGGTGGTCAGGGCGAGCAGGAGGGATGCAAATATTTTCTTCATTTCTGTTTTTGTTTTCTTTTGCTTTCTGATTAGTCCTTTCCAGCGGAGGTGCCTCGCGGAGGCTTTTCTCCTCTGGGGGAGGTAGTGATGATGGTTGGGATGGAACAGACCGGGTTATCGCAAGAACTTAAACGCCTTGTCACCGATACGGAGGATATACGCGCCCTTGGGCAGTTCACTCACGTCGATGGGCTGACCATCAAAATGGGGCAGATTGACGCGGCTGCATCCATTCAGGTCAAAAATCACAGCGTGCGTCACCGCATCGCCCATGCCGCTCACGAAAATCCGCCCCTCCTTATAACTAATATGGATGTCGCTCTCCTTTTTGGTGGCGGTCGCAATGTCGTTGACGAGACCATCAAACTTGAGGCAGCGCACCTTGTCAAAGTCGAAAGACCAGCGGTCGGTGGCGCACTCGACGGAGAACGTATTGCCTTCGCCAAGGAAGTCGATATGGCGAATGTCGTCGAGATTGAAGCTCTTGGCCTCACCACCGTCCTTCGGTACTACAAGCATCCGCACCTGGGCGGAAGCCATGCCAAAGGGAAGAAGCGTCAGGGCCAAAGCCATAAAGGTTTTCTTCATTGTTCGTATTGTATTTTAAAGATTAGTTGAATATCAAGTGAAAGCGCAGGACTCCCTCTTCAGGAGACCTGCACAAATGGAGGAAGAAAAGAGGGCGCCAGCACGAGGCGGACAGCCCTCTCCCTTCTATCGTCTAATTAGAAAACCACTTTCACACTTTCGTTGTTCGTCTTGACGATGTAGGCGCCAGAGGGAACCGTGATACGAGCCTGGCCGTTAGCCTCAGCCTTGGCGACGAGTGCGCCGTCGAGGGTATAGACCTGGACAAGGCCATTGCCGTTGACTACAATCGTCTGGCCCTCTACGCGGACATTGGCCTTGCTGAGGAGGTTGACAGACTTCACGTCCGTGCTCTCATAGCGACCGACAAACTCGGTATCGGAAGGCAAGCTCTCCACGATGGCACCCGTCTCGGGATTGCCCTTGATGGCGGTCACGCGGTGGGTGATGTTGCCCAAGTTGCCACGGATAGGAATCTGAACATCCACGGAAGTTCCCTCCCACCAGCGATGATAGACGATCGGATCGACAAATGTCTCACCAGCCTTATAGTCCTGGTCGATCTTCAAGTTGTCGAAGAAGAGGTTGGCGGGAGAACCGACGCAATAGAGACCGATGATAGAACGATCCGTACCCTTCGTCAACTCGATGGTGCGGTTCTGCCAAGAGGAGTTGAGGTCCTTGACGTAAATGAGCTCAGCCTGGGTGAAGTCGTTCTTGGCGGGATCCCAGTTGAAGAGGGCGACAGCACACTGTGCGGTGTAATCAACCTTAGAGCCATCCTCATACTGGAGGGTCTCGGTATCACCCCAGAGATCGACGTTGATGGTGATCTTGCCACTATTCTTGGAAAGGTCAAGCTCCGGAGAGATCAGACCAGCGTCGCTGTTATTATAGACATACTGATAACCATCGACCTTGATGCAACCGTCGGCCAAGGGGAAACCGTTCTTGGCGACCCAGCCACCCTGGTTGATCGGCTGGATGACGTAGTTGTCCATAGAGAAGTAGGACGGGTTGGTGACAGAGGTCTCCTTCCACTCTGCCTCCGTCATGGAGTAGCCCCAGCCCTCGCCGAGGGTGCCGTCAGGACACTTCACACCCGTGAAGTCCTCGTCGGTGAGGCGCATCGGACCGTCCTGGGTGGCCTTGCGGTCGCAATAGGCCCAGTAGTTGTAGCGCTCAGCGGAAGGAGCCGCCTCCCAAGAAGCGGTAAACGTGCCGTTGTCCTGGTTGATATCAGTAGCGGTGAGATCCTTCGGGGCCTCGAGATCACAGATGAGCTTCGGGGTCGGCTCGAAAGACTTGTGGCCGGCTGCATCGACGGACTGGACGACATAGTAGTAGTTCTTGCCCGAGATGATGCCATTGACCGTGAAGGTCGTGTCATTGACCGACTGATTCTCGGCGGCATACATCTTGGCGTTGCCGTTGGTCTCATCGACCCAATAGACATTGAGGAGGTAGTGGTCGGCATTCTCTACCTTGCTCCAGCTGACGTTGAAGCTCTCGCCCGTATAATAGGAATGGCCATAGAGCGTCGGCATCTTGACATACGGATTGACCTGATAGACGCGGAAGTTGTCCACATAGATGTTGCAAAGAGCCTCACCCTGCTTCTGCGGGTGGAAGATATTGAACAAACTATAGGCGCCAGCATTCTGGAACATCAAGGTGTAGGTCTTCCACTCGCTGCTGATGCCATCGATCTGCGAACCGCCGAGTACACGCCATGACGGAGCCATGTTGAAGGTCTCGGCTCCCTCGACGATGACGGTCTGGTCGGGTTGACCATCGTCGGTACGCATATCAAACTGGACGAAGGCAATCTGGTCGTTGCCGCTGAGGTCCATCATGCAGGTGTTGAGATGGCCCGGCTCGTCGCCATTGCCAATGGCGACGGTGCCGCCAGCAGGATAGATGTAGGCACCACCCCAGCCGGACTGATGGGTGTAGCCATCGCGCATCGTCATCCAGGCATTGCCATCCTCACGGACATACCAAAGTTCGGTGTCCTTGTCGGGGTTGCCTACGCTACCGGTAGTCATCAGCGAGAAGTCCTCGCCGAGAATCTCCACAACCTGTCCGTAATCGGCAGGATTCAAGGCCTCGGCACGGAGGGCGCCCTGAGCCTTGGCTGTAGGAGTAGTTATGCGCTGGGAAGTGGGTGCCTTGGTGGCATTGCTGACACGCGAAGCGAGCTGCTGAGCATTGGAAATCGTCGGAACTGCGAGGAATCCCATGCCAAGAGCGGCTGATAAAAGTAATCCTTTCCTCATAATAGATGTATCTGATAAGTTATAAATATGGCTAATGTACCGACGGCAAAGTTACGCAAAAGCCTCTAACCATCCAACGCTAAAAGCAGAAGAACCGTTACTGATTCGGAAAATAGTAACTAAAAACGAGCTTTAACCTCGCTATTTGACGAACAAAGGCTGAGGGAAGCAGCAGAAAGAAAAAGCAGAAGAAGAGAAAAAGGCCGAAACCATCGTCTGTAGGAAGCATCCACACAGAATATCGGCGAATTGAGAAAAAGGTCTGGAGCAATGGTGCGTCCAGACCTTTTCTAATAAGACCCTCATCAAGGATTACGCTTGATGATGTTTGGCCTTATATTCCTCGCTTTCATCGTCTGAGATGCGCTTCGGAGCATTTCTTCGCTCCGCTGACATCTTCTGGTAAGTAGAAGGCTTGATACCTGTCATCTTCGTGAAGACATTGATGAAGTTGGCCTGCGACTTGTAGCCGACACTCTCAGCGATGGCGCGTATCGTGTAGTGGCCGTAGCCCTTCTCGTCGTCCATGCGTGTCATGGCCTTCTTCACACGATAGGAGTTGAGGAAGGTACGGAAGTTCTCCTTATACACGTCGTTGATGACCTGCGAGACATAGCGCGAGTTGGAACCGACCATCGTCGCCAACTTCTCGATGCCGAAGTCACTGTCGCAATAAGCCTCAGTGGTCTCCATCACCTGAAGGATGGTATTGAGGAGCTCGTTGCGCAACTTCTCGGGCAAACGGGAGGTCGTTTTTTCGATTTCATCGTCTTTCGGCAGTGCGTCATGTGTCTGCACTACTTCCCCTTCAGGGACTTTCTCCTCCTGCTCGACCACTGGGGCGTCTTCCTTCTCTCCCTCAGCCTGCTGCTGAAGTTCTTGGATCTTCGCCTTCATGGACTGGATGGACTGCACATAGGCGTTCTTGGTGATGATGTCTTCCTGGCTCTTGTCGAAGAGCACCTGGGTGGACTTCGAGAGGAGGTGCTTCTGGCGGGCAATGACGACAAACATCACCAGGAAGACGATCAGGAAGATGATCAGCAACACAAGGGCGTTGCGCTGCGAGGTGATGGTGTGCGACTGCGTCAGATTCTCTATCGAGAGTTTGTCGATGGCCTTCGACTTCGTGTTCATCTCGTGGAAGTAGAGTGCATTGCGGATGGAGTTGAACTCATTGAGATTATACACACTATCGGAGAGCATCAGATACTGCTGCTTATAGGTCAGCGCGAGATTCTTGTCCACTGGCTCATAGATGTCGGAGAGCGAGCGAAGGGTGGTGATGAGGAGGGCGGTGTTGCCCGTCTCCTTGGCTATCTGCTGGTTGCGCAACTCATAGACCAGGGCCGAGTCGCACTGGCCGAGCTGAAGAAAGATGGCCGACATCGTGCCATAGGAAGAAGCAAGGCTGATGGGCTGAAGATGGTGCTTCAGGCAGTAATCGACGGCCTTGCGAAGCACGGCAATGGCCTTGCGGGGCTGACGCTCGTAGATGAGGACCTGGGCCTCGGTCATGAAGACGTCGTAGTCGTAGCGGACGCGCTTCTCGGGATGGACGAGCATCTCCTGCTGCCATCGGCGATACTGCGAGAGGGGCGTCTTGTCGGTATAGGCAAAGATAAGGTTGTTGAGGGCCATGTTCTCCAGCGCATAGTCCTTGAACTTGCGGGCCAGGGCCAGCGACTTTTTGTAGAGCGCGGAACTCTGGTCGAAGTCGTGGAACATGCTATAGACATTGCCTATATTCTTGTAAAGTGTGGAGAGTTCCCGCTCCAAGTTGTCCTCCTCGCAGATCTGCAGACTGCTCATGTAGCGCTCCATCGCCTTGCCATAGATACCCTGGCGGTAATAGATAAGGCCGGCGTGGTGGAGGGTGTGGGCATAGAGGACACGGTCGCCGTCGGCCTCGCGCGCATTGACCACCTCGAAGCACAGCAGTGCACTATCAAGAAGATTCTTGTCGAGCAACTGGTCGCCCAAGGTAGCCAGTTCGGCATCCGTCCGCTTGGCCAAATGGGCGGGCACATGAGCCGTCTTAGGCTGGGCCGACCGGGCCGCCTTGACCGTAGATCCCTTGGCAGGCGACGAAGCCGCCTGGGTGCTACGCGCACAGGCAGTCGAAGCAAGCGCCATCGAGCAGACGACAAGCGTGATGATCCGTTGGAGGTATGTTGTTATCATAAAGGCTTTTTCAATGAGACGAAGGCGACACCGAAGAGGCCATGGGCCTACGCTGCCACTTTTTCCTGCCTTATCGGCCTTTCACGGCCACAGACAGGGTATCATTTGCAAATTTACTCATTATTTATTATATAACGAGGGGGCGCGTGTTATTTTTACTTAAACACGGAAAGGAGGGATGATTTTGCGTAAAAAAAGTGCATAAAACAGGCAGAATACGGACCTTCAACGTCTTTTTCAGTAATCCGATTGCTATATTTTTATGACAAGCATTCAATCAGAAAGCGCTCAAGGCCACTCTATATTCTCCATTTTCTATTTTACGACGTGGCAAGAAATAATTTCTTTTTCACGCAATTCTGTATATTCAGAAAGTTTGTTTCCTCTACTATTATTTTTTTTATTCCTAATTTTGCCACCAGAAATAATCAAGTAAAATCTAAATTCAAACAACGTATGGTAAAAAAGTTACTCTTTACCGCTGCCATTGCAGCCGTAGCTTCGACTGCATTTCCTCAGGGAAAGGCAGTTCGCGTAGGCGCCCAGCCCAACAAGGCTGACCAAAAGTCTGTCTATTATCTCAAGCCCGCTGGCCTTCCTTTTGAAGCCACACCGAAGAACGGTCAAATGTTTGGTACGAGCTACCTCTACACCCCGGGCAACTACGAGGTGAAGTTTGTGCCTGTTGCCGCACCGGGTACGCAGACCTTCTGGCATCAGAACGTCTATGACATGATGGGCAACTGCAACTCTTTCGACCGCACGGGCAAGCAGGGCCGTTTCTACTCTACCGACAATGACGGCAACTTCTATGTGACTTGCCGCTTCAATGGTGCTGACGCTCTCCCCACGCTCGTTTGCGCCAAGGATAGCTTCGTTCTCTCTGAGGAGAACTACCACTGGGGTCCGCTGGATCAGGATCTCCCCGCTGTTATGTATTGGTACCCGCGCATGAAGAGCGGCACGCAGAACGAGAACGAGTCGTTCGAGCGCGCTCTTCAGTTCACCGACGACAAGGTCAATGCCTATAGCCTCGGTGGCATGGACAACGGCTACCTCTTCGGTTCTGGCACCGTCTCCAACGGCGCCTACACCGTCTGTGGCGTACAGCAGGTGCTGGAGAAGCCGGCTGCTCCGTTGTGGATCACCGACGTCTTCCTGCCCGCCATCTCCAAGAGCGACAACCCGCTGCCCGAGGGCACGGAGCTGACGCTGATGATCACCAATGTCGAGACGACCGCCGAGGGAAGAAAGAAGCCCGGAAGCGAGGTGCTCGCCGAGATGAAGTGTACGGCTTCCAACCTCGAGGCCCAGGAGGACGTCGAGGACGAGAAAGGTAACGTCTTCCATCAGTGGGCTGCTGTCTTCCCCATCGAGGAAGGTGGCATGCTGATCGACGAAGAGTTTGCTGTCGTCGTTCGCGGTCTCGACCAGGAGGGTGTTGACCTGGGTCTGAAGGGCGCGGAGATTCCTTATTACAACGACGTACTGGATCCGGCACTCTGCATCATCTCTGCTGATGGCAAGGAGACCGCTGCCAACATCTACGGCAACAACCGCATCGCCATGAGCGTTTCCTTCACGGGTAAGTTCGACTTCGCCAACGGCTTCGTCGATCTCACAGAGACCGATTCTCTCGACTACGGTCTCGTCCAGATGGACAATGATGGTAAGCACGGTGTCACGACCGCTTCTCCCGACCAGACCTTCGAGGGTGCCGTAGCCCAGGTGAACGGCAGCTGGTATGGCGACAACAAGAAGGAGGAGTACACCCTCTCTGGCTTGGCCGACTGGGTGAAGGGCTACACCGTTGACCAGGAGGGCTACAGCTATGCTGGCCTAACCGTCATCTCCTTCACTTGCGATCCGCTTCCCGCCGACTGCGAGGGCCGCAGCTGCACCGTGCTCATCCATGGCAAGGGTGTAGTCTCTACCCGTCCGATCACCATCGTGCAGGGCGACGCCACGGCTGCTGTCAACAGCGCCAAGGTGGAGAAGAAGAATGCTGATGCTCCGATGTACAACATGGCTGGCCAGCGTGTCAACAAGGACTACAAGGGCGTAGTGATCCAGAACGGTACGAAGCGTATCAACAAGTAAAGCGCATTCTCTACGCACGGATTTTTCCGCCAGTTCTTCCAAGGCGGTCTGATCGCCTTGGAAGAACTGACCAAATTATATTATAGATTACTTCAAAACTACCAGAATACATTTTATGAAGAAAAGATTATCATCATGGCTCTTCGGTAGCTTGCTCGCAGTAGCAGGCCTTCCGACTGCGGCTTTGGCACAGACCGCTTCCACGGGCTCGCCATTCACCGTGACGGAGAGCAACTCTTACAGTGAGAGCTGGGCATCCCTGACCAGCCTGCTCAAGAATGACGTGTGGACTGTCGAGGACAACAACAACGACAACCACACATGGGACGACCTGGGCACAGGTATGCCCACGTACGATGGCGCCAACGCTACCGTGACGGCTGACGACTGGCTCGTCTCTCCTCCCCTCACGCTGACGGCTGGTACGGCCTACACGCTCGAGACGGGTGCCTTCTGTGGTGCCTTCAACGGCGCTGCCCAGCGCATGGCTGTAGCCTTCGGTACGGGCGACGATCCCACGACTTATACTGAGATTGTGCCTGCCACGCCCATCACGGGTCTGACCCTCTCGGGCGGTGCCACGGTCGTGAAGGCTGTCTTCACGCCGACTGTCTCTGGCAACTACCGCATCGGCTTCCACGCTGTCAGCGACCAGCCGGGCTACCTCATGCTCCATCAGGTGAAGGTCAGCGTGACCGCCAATACGGCTGGCACACCGGTGGCTGTCTCCGACCTGAAGCTCACCGCCGATGAGAGCGGCGCACAGAAGGTGAAGGTGGAGTTCACCGCTCCGACCAAGGACATCACGGACCGCGACCTGACTTCGCTCACCAGCGCCACCATCTATCGTGACAATGGCGCCCTGCCCATCCAGACCATCTCCAACCCGACTCCGGGCCAGAAGATTGAGTGGACGGACGACAACGTGACCACGGGCAACCACACCTACACGGTCTATGCCAACGCAGGCGACCTTCGTTCTGCCAAGGCCGAGGCTTCCATCTACGTCGGTGGCGAGGAGTATCCGGGCACGTCTGACAAGGTGAACGTCTATGACAACCTCGACGGTACGATCAAGCTGACGTGGGAGCCTGTCACCAAGGGTGCAAACGGCGGCTATATCGATGCTTCCAACGTGAAGTATGCCATCTTCGAGGGTATCTACCAGACGCTGATCGTCGAGGGCTTGACTGACACAGAATATACTTTCAACGACATTCCTCTCACGGGCTCACAGAACTACAAGTACTATCAGATCGTGGCCTACTTCGACGAGGAGCACCTCGGTGGTACGGCCTTCGCTGATCCGTTCTACTATGGTGAGCCTTATGACTTCCCGTACTCTGAGTCATGGCCTTATGGCAAATGGGATAACGGTCCCTGGTCTGCCAGCTACAACGATACGAAGAACCACTTCAAGATTTCCAGCCAGTCTGCCGACGACGACGAGGGCTCTCTGATGTTCACCCCGGCCAAGGGTGGCGACGAGGCTTCTATCTTCGGTCCGAAGATGGCTATGGGCAAGGCAACGAACGCTCGCCTTTCCTTCCAGTACTATGCTTACCCGGGCAGCAAGAGCAAGCTCCAGGTCTATCTCGACGTGAACGGTCAGAAGCAAAAGCTGGCTGCCGAGGTTGACTACAGCACCTTGGAGGGTATGCCGGGTTGGAGAACCGTCAACGTGGATTGCTCTGACGAGGACTTCAAGAAGGAGAACGGCTATGGTCGTGTGGTCATCCGCGCTATCTCTGATGGCGAGAACATCATGGTTGACGACCTCAACGTCAATGACGCTATCGACTACAATGTCGTGACAACGATTTCTGCTCCGCTCCATGTACAGGGTGGTGAGAGCGCCGACGTGACCATCAATGTGCGCAACGTGGGTCTGGAGAACGCCGAGGGCTTCAGCGTGAAGCTCCACACGAGCGACGGCAAGACGATGACAACCGAGAGTGGCACGATCGCTCCGGGCGACTCCAAGGACTATGTGCTCTCTTACACCGTACCTTTCTACAGCGAGAACTTCCAGGTTTGGGGCGAGGCTGAGTGGGCCGACGACGAGAACCAGGAGAACAACATCTCTGCAAAGCACACCGTCAAGGTGGTCACCGCTCCCTATCCTGGTGTCAATGACCTCAAGGCTGCCAAGGCCAACAACGGAATCGAGCTCAACTGGTCTGCTCCCGCCGTGGACAACCTGACGATCACGGAGAGCTTCGAGACCTACGCTCCCTTCCTCACGGACGACGTTGATCCTTGGACGCTCTACGATGCTGACGGCGAGCGTACATACACCTTCGGTGGCATTTCCTTCCCGGGCAATGGCACTCCGTTTGCTTACACCGTCTTCAACTGCGACGGTACTACTCACGGCATGGGCGAGGAAGAGACGCAGCAGTTCAAGGATCGTTTCGATGGCCGCACGGGCAACCAGGCTCTGATGAGCTTCGGCACCCTCGGTAGCTCTGAGCACGGCAACAACGACTGGCTCATCTCTCCGGAGCTCTCTGGCAAGGCACAGACCATCAGCTTCTACGAGAAGGCTCCGCAGTGTGACAACGCCAACTATGGCGCCGAGGACTTCTATGTCGCCTACTCTACGACGGACAAGGCTTCCAACCACTTCACGAAGATTTACGACGCGAAGGCTACCAAAAACATCGAATGGACAAAGCACACAGTCGATCTGCCCGAGGGTGCTAAGTACTTCGCTATCGTTCGCACCTCTACGGTGCCTGTGAACCCGACTGGCTTCGAGCCCGCTGGCTTCATGGTCGATGACGTGACCTACGAGAGCGCTCCGCTCCAGATCGTTGGTTACAACGTCTATCGCAACACTTCGCTGATCGCCAACAAGACGACCGACCTCAGCTTCGTTGATGCAGAGGGTACCGAGCAGGACAAGTATCACGTTGTCGCCCTGTACAATGTCGGCAACGCTGCTCCGTCCAACTCTGCTTCTGCAGACCCGGATGGCATCAGCACCGTTGGCAACACCAACGCTGCCAATGGCAAGGTGGAGGTCTATAGCACCTCTGGCGCACTCGTTGGCAACAGCACCAAGTCGCTCCCCGCTGGCCTCTACATCGTCAAGCAGGGCAACAAGGTGGAGAAGGTTGTCGTGAAGTAAGCACGCTGTCGCCTTGACGCCTTGAGAAAGGGAGCACCTCGCTCCTTCCTCGAAAGGTAAAGGCACAAACATATCGGCCGGCCCGATTAGTCAGAAATGGCTAATCGGGCCGGCTTTCTTTTCTCCGACTTGACAACAAAAGACACAGTGATCCGAATAGATCGGGGACCCGTGAAGAACCAAGAGGATGGAAAAAGTCAAGAGGTATATACATGCGAAACGCCAAGACTTTCGCAAGCCCTGGCGTGTACTTAGTAACGTATGTTTAACTAAAAATCCTTCGATTACAAGGAATCCTCGCGGCTTCCTTTGTCATCCCAAATGAATCTGTTAAACTTTTACCTTAATAAAATAACTAAAAACCTAAATCTATTACTACTAACCTAAACAATCTATTAACCTTTTGACAATGCAAAGGTACGATGTTCTGCGATTCCCACCAACAAAAAAGGTCTAAAAAAAAGTCCATTATTCAAATACTTGATTTATATCAATCCTATGTGCTCGCAAACAGTTATTTTTATACGTTCAGCCTTGGCTGTTCCATTCTTTTGCATTACCTTTGTTGCTCAAAATCGGGATAAAGCATGAAGGTACTGATTATCAACACCAGCGAACGGGCAGGGGGCGCAGCGGTAGCCTCACGGCGACTGAAAGACGCACTCAGCAACAATGGACTGAAAGCCAGAATGTTGGTAGCCCACAAGGAGACAGACGACCCGACGGTCGTGGAAATGCCAGGGAAGCTACGCCAACGCATCCATTTTCTGTGGGAACGGTGGTGTGTCTTCTGGCATCTGCATTTCCAGCGAGACCATCTGTTCGAGTTGGACTTGGCCAATGCGGGTACGGACATCACCACCCTGCCGGCATTTCGAGAGGCTGATGTCATCCAACTGGAATGGATCAACCAAGGCATGCTCTCGCTGTCCTCGATACGAAAGATACTCCGCAGTGGCAAGCCCGTCGTTTGGACCCTGCACGATCTATGGCCTGCCACGGGCATCTGTCACGTCACCCTCGGCTGCCGGGCCTATATGGGTGGCTGCCACCGCTGCAAATACCTACCCCAGCCACAAAACGGCAAGGACCTGGCGGCACGCATCTTCAATAGGAAGAAGGCACTCTACGAAGGGAGCAACATCCACTTTGTGGCTTGCAGCAAATGGTTGGGCGCACAAGCCAAGCAGAGCGGTCTGCTGAAAGGGCTGAGCGTGGCCTGCATCCCGAACCCCATTGACACGCAACGCTACAAGAAAATGGACAAGTCCGAAGCACGAAGGCGCTGCGGACTGCCCACGGACAAGCGCATCATCCTCTTTGTCTCACAACGCGTGACGCTGGAGCGCAAGGGCATCGCCTATTTTGCGGAGGCCATAGCGCTACTCACAAAGCAATATCCTTCCATACAGGAGGACACCGTCATCGCCATCCTTGGCGGTCATGCCGACGAGGTGGTGGGCCGCTTGTCGCTTCCCTCATTCCCCTTGGGATATGTGAGCGACGAAGAGAAGATTGTGGAAGTCTATAACGCTGCCGACCTCTTCGTGATTCCATCACTCGACGAAAACCTGCCCAACACCATCATGGAGTCGATGGCATGTGGCGTGCCTTGCGTGGGCTTCAAGGTGGGCGGCATTCCCGAGATGATAGACCATCGGCAAAACGGCTATGTGGCGCAAAACCGTGACGCGGAAGACTTGGCCAGGGGCATCCACTGGGTGATGAGCGAGGCCGACTACTCCGCCCTGAGCCAAGCAGCCATCGAGAAGGTGCGCAGGGAGTACTCCCAGCGGTCGGTCGCCATGCGCTATATAGAAGTATATAATCAGGCTTTGGCCTACAAAAAGTGTGGATTATGAGTGTAGTTTTCTCCGTTATCACCATCACCTACAACGCGGCCCCCGTGCTGCAACGCACCCTCGACAGCGTGGCGCGCCAGACCTACAAGGGAGTGGAGCACATCATCGTGGACGGAGCGTCGAAAGACGAGACGGTAGCCATGGCAGAAAAGTACAAGGAACAGTCTGACCAGGCTGACAACGGACATGAAGTCCGCATCCTGTCAGAACCGGACAAGGGGCTCTATGACGCGATGAACAAGGGCTTGCGACTGGCTACGGGCGACTACATCGTCTATATGAACGCGGGCGACATCTTCGCCCTTCCCAAAACCTTGGCAATGGCGGCACACGCAGCAGAGACGGCAGCAGACGGACAAATGCCTGCCGTGCTCTATGGCGACACCGACATCGTGGATGGGGAAGGCCGATTCTTGCGACATCGAAAGCTGCACCCGACGGGCAAACTGACGTGGCGATCCTTCCGCCACGGCATGTTGGTTTGCCACCAGTCGTTCTACGCGCGCCTCGACATAGCCCGCGAGACTCCCTACGACACCCACTTCCGCTACTCGGCCGACGTGGACTGGTGCATCCGCATCATGAAGAAAGCGGCAGAAAAACAACAGTTGCTCGTCCGCATCCCGGCCGTCACGACACGCTATATGGAGGAAGGACAGACCACCCTCCACCACAAAGCGTCACTCCGCGAACGGTTTGAAGTCATGCGCCGCCACTACGGCCTCCTCTCCACCGTGGCCATGCACGCCTGGTTTGTACTGAGAAAGATAATGGGTGAAAAAAACTAAAAGCAAAAGAAATATCAAAAATCCGACATGATCACAGTAGATGGACTGACCGTCGAGTTTGGCGGCACCACCTTGTTCAAAGACATTTCCTTCCAGATCAACGAGAAGGACCGCATCGCCCTCATGGGCAAAAATGGCGCAGGTAAGAGTACGCTGCTCAAGATCATAGCAGGCGTCCGCACGGCCACGCGTGGATCCATCACCGCTCCGAAGGATTGCGTCATTGCCTACCTGCCTCAGCATCTGATGACGGAAGACGGACGCACCGTGTTTGAGGAGACGTGCCAGGCCTTTGCCCACCTCCACAAGATCCAGGCAGAGATAGACCGCATCAACAACGAGCTCAGCACGCGCACCGACTACGAGAGCGACGACTACATGCAACTCATCGAGCAGGTATCTACCCTCTCGGAGAAGTTTTACGCCATCGACATGACCCACTTCGAGGAAGACGTGGAGAAGACACTCCTCGGCCTGGGTTTCGAGCGCAAGGACTTCAACCGACCGACAAGCGAGTTTTCGGGAGGCTGGCGCATGCGCATCGAACTGGCGAAACTCCTACTGAAGTCGCCCGACGTGCTCCTCCTCGACGAGCCCACCAACCACCTCGACATCGAGTCTATCGGCTGGCTGGAAGACTTCATCTGCAACAGCGCCAAAGCTGTGGTCGTCATCAGCCACGACCGCAAGTTTGTCGATAAGATCACCACGCGCACCATCGAGGTGACCATGGGACGCATCTACGACTACAAGGCCTCCTACAGCCACTATCTCGAACTGCGCAAGGAGCGCCGTGAGCAACAGATGAAGCAATATGAGGAGCAGCAGAAAATGATCGCCGAGACCAAGGACTTCATAGAACGCTTCAAGGGCACCTATTCGAAGACCTTCCAGGTGCAGAGCCGGGTAAAAATGCTCGAAAAGCTCGAACTCATCGAGGTGGACGAGGAGGACACAAGCCACCTCCGCCTGAAGTTTCCGCCCAGTCCACGCAGTGGCAGCTACCCTGTGCAGATGAGCGACGTGGCGATGGCGTTCGACGGCAAAGCCATCTTCAGCGGTGTGAACCTCACCGTGGAGCGAGGCGACAAAATCGCTTTTGTAGGTCGCAACGGCGAGGGCAAATCGACCCTCGTGAAGTGTATCATGGGCCAACTGCAAAACGAAGGCCATCTACAACTCGGCCACAACGTACAGATCGGCTATTTCGCCCAAAACCAAGCCTCGCTGCTCGACGGCGAGCTCACGGTCTTCCAGACCATAGACGACGTGGCCAAGGGCGAGGTGCGCAACAAGATACGCAATCTTCTGGGCGCCTTTATGTTTGGTGGAGAGGACTCCACGAAGAAGGTGAAGGTGCTCTCCGGTGGCGAGCGCACCCGTCTCGCTATCCTGAAGCTTCTGCTGGAACCTGTCAACCTGCTTATCCTCGACGAGCCCACCAACCACCTCGACCTCCGTACCAAAGACGTGCTGAAGCAAGCACTGCAGGACTTCGACGGCACCCTCATCGTGGTGAGCCACGACCGCGACTTCCTCGACGGCCTGGTAAGCAAGGTGTATGAGTTTGGCCACGGCCGTGTACGCGAGCACCTGTGTGGCATCTATGAATTTCTTGAGACGAAGAAGATGGAGAGTCTTCAGGAACTGGAAAAGAAATAGCCCGCAGCCAACAAGCGCCAACAAACCAAGTGGCCATGAAACCATCCACAACAGGACGGTCTCATGGCCACTTGTTTTTTTATACTAAAGCATCATTCGCTGATGCGGTCCACTACGATGCCTTAGCGCTTCTTCGGATAGCGTCTGGCCCATCCTTCCTCGCTGAAGTCGGGTTCGTCGCCACGCAACTTACCACCGGCATTGCCATTCATAAGCATCTTCCAGTCGTCTTTCTTATAGTGGCGCTTCGTGGACTGGTCGTTGTACATCGGCACACTGGCGGCACGGCGCGACGGACGCTCACGATCATAACGGCCCGGACGACGGCCTTGGTCTCCACGCTCGCCCCATGAGGACTTGCCCGGACGAGACGTGCGGCGCGGCGCTTCCTTGCGGTCCTCGCGCTGCGGACGCCCCTCGTTGGCATCGTTGCAACGCACCTTGCGGCCCTTATAGACCGATCCATCAAGGGCCTTCATCACCATCGCGGCATCCTCCTGCGGCACCTCGATATAGCTCTGGCGCGCCAAGAGGTCGATATGGCCCACCTCCTGGCGTCCATGGACGTGCTTGTTGACAAACTGCATCACCTCGCCAGGATAGAAGCCATCCATCTTACCGAGATTGATGAAGAGGCGCGCATAGCCAGCCTCGGGTTTCCCGCCCTTGCTTCGCTTGGCCTTGGCCTCGCCGTCGCGCTCCTTGCGGACACCCTTCACATTGGGCTTCTCGATCTCGGGGGCGTCTTTGTAGTAGTCGAGGAAACGGCCAAACGTCACGGTGACCATCTTCTTGATGATGTCCTCCTTATCAATATATTCAAACTGGCGCTTGATGTCCTCCATATAGGGTGCGATCAGGTCGTCGTCCACATCCGTCTTGAGGATGGCGTCCATCTGCTTGTAGAGCTGCTTCTTGCAGATCTCCTCCGGCGTGGGGAGGGTTCCATCCTCAAAGGCCTTGCCGATCTCCTTCTCGATAGACCGAATCTTGGAGCGCTCGCGGCTGTGGATGATGGAGATGCTCGTACCCTTCTTGCCCGCACGGCCCGTACGGCCACTGCGGTGGGTGTAGCTCTCGATATCGGAGGGCAGTCCGTAGTTGATGACGTGCGTCAGGTCATCGACGTCGAGACCACGTGCGGCCACATCCGTCGCCACGAGTATCTGGGTGAGGTGGCTGCGAAACTTCTGCATCGTCAGGTCGCGCTGCGGCTGCGAGAGGTCGCCGTGGAGCGACTCCGCATTGTAGCCATCGCGTATCAGCTTGTCGGCTATCTCCTGCGTCTCGCGCTTCGTGCGGCAGAAGACGATGGCGTAGATCTTCGGATAGAAGTCCACGATGCGCTTCAGAGCCAGGTATTTGTCCTTCGCGTTGACCATGTAATAGACATGGTTCACATTCTCCGCACCCTCATTGCGACTGCCGACCACGATCTCCTTGTAGTCGTGGAGGTAGCCCTTGGCCACACGCTCCACCTCGCGGCTCATCGTGGCCGAGAAGAGCAGTGTGTTGCGCTCCTCGGGAATGCCTTCGAGAATTTCGGTGATGGAGTCTTGGAATCCCATGTTGAGCATCTCGTCGGCCTCATCAAACACCACGTTGCGGGCGTTGTCGAGACGCGCCTTGCCCCGGTGCATCAAGTCGATGAGGCGGCCCGGGGTAGCCACGATGATCTGTGCACCATGGCGGAGCGAACGGATCTGTGCCTCGATACTTGCGCCACCATAGACGGGGACGATATGGACATGGGGGATATAGCGCGCGAAGGCGTTGAGATCGTCGGCGATCTGGAGACAGAGCTCGCGGGTCGGCGAGAGCACGATGGCCTGCGTCTCCTTGCTGTCGGTGTCAATACGTTGGAGCAGGGGAATGCCGAAGGCTGCCGTCTTGCCCGTACCCGTCTGGGCGAGGGCGATGACGTCGTTGCGGTTGCCTAAAAGATAAGGGATCACTTCCTCCTGGACGGGCATCGGCTGTACGAAGCCCAACTCCTCAATGGCCTTTCTGATCGGTTCAGAAACGCCCAATTCTTCAAATGTCTTCAATGTGTTGTGAGTTGATTTTATTATCCTACGGAATGCCGCCCATCCACCATTATGAACCCACTGAAGAACCCGCCTGGATGGTCTCGTTCCGCTTTTGGGCTGCAAAGGTACTCATAATCAACGGAATGGCCAAACATTTTCGGGATAACTTGCCTGCTTTCAGAATAAATGAGTAATTTTGCACTCGCAATCAAGAAGAGCGTAAAAAAGAAGCGAGTAAACAAAAGGAACATTAACAAGAAGAGAGCAAAAAGAATGGTAGAACAGATAAAAGGGAAGTCCGATGCAAAATCTATTTAAGATCAGACGGGAGGAGCGCTGGCTCGCCCTGTCCTCCTTCGTGGTGCTACTGGGGCTTCACGCACTGCTGTGGGCCTATTATCCCGCTTCCTTTTTCAAAGGAGGGAAGTTGGGATTCTGGAGTGTATTCTACAACCACATGCACCTCTCGGGCTTCGACAACTACAGCTACATCTTCGTCTCCTGCACGCGCATCTATTACGACATGCTGCGCCACCCGCTCTTTGCCATCCTCCTCTACCCCCTCTATTGGACCAACCAGGCACTGCGTCCGCTGACCGGCCACAACTCGGCGGTCTTCCTCGTCTCGGCACTGACAATCTTCGCAGGCGTCTATTCCCTCATCTTCCTCTACCGCATCCTGCGCGACCGCATAGGCGTGGGGCGTGCCGACGCCCATTGGATCACCACGCTGTTCTTCTCCTTCGCCATGGTGATGCTGACAATGATCGTCCCCGACCATTTCTGCCTCTCGCTCCTCCTCCTCCTGCTGACGCTCTGGCTTGCCACGTCGCCGCGTCCGCAACCGCTCTGGCTGGTGTCGCTGCTCGCCACGCTCACGGGAGGTACGACGCTGAGCAACATTGCCAAGTCGTGGCTGGCCTCGCTCTTTGTCCGGGGCAAACGGATCTTCCGACCCATGACGGTGCTGGCGGTGCTCATCGTACCCGTCCTCCTCTTCGTGGGAGCAGGCTACTGGCAGAACGAGACCATCATCAAACCCGTGGACGCACGGGGCAAGGCGGTGTTGGCCAAGAAGATGCAGAAGGACAGCACGCTTAAGGCGAAACTGGCGGCTCACGACAAGGAGATGAAGGCACGAAGGGGAAAGCCCATCGCCGACAACTTCCTGCTGCAGCAGACCAACATCACGGCCTCGCGCGGACCCGCCATCGTCGAGAACCTCTTCGGCGAGGGACTACAGTTTCATCAGAAAGAACTTTTGAAAGACTATAGCGTGGATCGGCCCGCCATCGTCGGCTACGACTACTGGTGGCAGTATGGCATCGAGGCGCTCGTGGTGCTGCTCTTCGTGGGCGGCATCCTCTGTGGACTCCGCACCCGACTGATGCTCCTGCTGCTATCATGGTTTGGCTGCGACCTGCTGCTCCATGTCGTGCTGGGCTTCGGCCTCAACGAGGTCTATATCATGTCGGCCCACTGGATGTTTATCATCCCCATCGCCATCGCCATGTTGCTGCGGCGCGTCCAGCCTCACCTGCAACAGCCGCTGCGCATCATCATCATGCTCCTGACGGTCTATCTGCTCGTGTACAACGGCAGCCTGCTCGTCGATTACCTACTCAAATAAGAACAAAGGAATGGAAAAATATCAGGAATATCTCAAGGAGAACATCCGACAGAACCTCCGCGCCTGCCAGCTGCGCCAGTTGGAGATACTGAAGGAGATCGACCGCATCTGCCAGAAGCACCATATCGAATACTGGCTGGACGGCGGATCGCTGCTTGGCGCGGTGCGCCACCAGGGATTCATTCCCTGGGACGACGACATCGACATCGCCATGTCCGTAGAGGACGAGCGTCGCTTCGAGGAGGTCGCACCCAAGGAACTGCCGCCCCACCTCTTCCTACAGTCGCCGAGAACGGACCCAGGGAGCAAAGAGCCAATCGTGAAGATACGCGACCTGAACTCGCTCTATATCGAACCCGGCGACAGCTTCGCCCTACCCTACGCCAAAGGTATCTTCGTCGATATATTCCCGATGGAGGACTATCCCAACATCTCCCGCAAATGGATCAAGCGGCTGACGAAGGGCATCTCCAAGAGCAATGCCATCCTCCACCATAGCCACACCTACTCCCTGCGGTCCTTTGCCGAGTTTTTCTGGTTTGGAGCCAAACTGATGGTCTGCAGCGGACTGTGGAAACTGGTCTGCCGTCTCGCCCCCAAAGGTCGCTACAGCGACATTCCCATCCTCAACGGGCGCGGTGTCTCCTTCGACAAGGCAAGCATCAAGCCTTTGGGAAAAATCACGTTCGAGGGCGTGGAATTTCCTGCTCCCCACGACTACGACGCCTATCTGACAGACCTCTACGGCGACTACATGAAGCTCCCGCCTCCCGAGAAGCGTGAGAGCCATGCGGTCTATGTGGCCCTGTCTTGAGGGGGCACAGGATAGCGTTGTCGTGAGAGCCTATATACCATATAGGGTATTCCTCTTTTCCTATATATAATAGGAACGATATAGCATATAGAAAGCAAGCAAAACCATCAATTAGGTCCATGCACCATCCCACACGAGTGGTACTGCGATGGAAGCCAAGTGAAACTCCAGTACCAGCCGAATGAAACTCCAGTACCAGCTAAGCAACACCAAGGTGGTACTGGGGTCTTATCAACTATCGTCCTTAGTATCCACATTGGGAGAAGCTTTGGGTTAAAACACTTTTATTCTCTATCTTTCTTTACTTTGCCTAAGTTGACGTTTGTATTATCACATAGGAAACGCAAAAATACTTGTTTTTTCACACAAACGTCTCTTTTAGTCTTTTTTGTTTCATACTATAAAAAACATTGAAATCTTGGCTTTTGCCCGTAGGAAAAAACAGTTAAGTACACAAGGAGTATAGAGTTTCTGCGGACGCAGTGAAAGAGATAAATAGTTAAATATTCATAAACGATGTGTTTTTTTTTGGGGGGGGCGTTATGATTTTTTCAAGGAATATCCTACATTTGCAGTTGAGTTAAAAAATAAGTAGAAACCTAATAGCTTTCTCTATTTTAGGGGAGGGAGTTTTATTAACAGATTGAGTATGGAAACAAAAAAGTTTATGATTTTTCCAATCGGAATTCCTACGGACATCTTGACACAGAAACAGGAGCAATTGTATGGAATGAGAAAATTACGACACTAGGGTATGATTTAACAAAAGATAAATGCAAGCAATGTAAAATGTATCCAAGTTGCTTAAAAAGTGTATGAACAATAAAAGTATGAAAACATGAAAAGGAACCTAGCGCTATTGGCTATCATGCTACTGCTGCCCCTTTCCTCCTTCGCACAATACTGCCTGTTGGGGCAGGTGACGGACGAAACGGGAACGTCCATCCAGGGCGCACAACTATGTCTGTATCAAGACGGTGAGCTGGCGGGATTGGCACAATCGAATGCCAAAGGAGAATACCGTATCGGAGACGTGCCACGAGGAAGCTACCAGGTGGTGGCAAGTTGTGTCGGCTATTCTTCTGACGAGGATTCGGTCGTGATAGACCACGACGCCAACTTGAACTTCATCCTCATGACGAAGAGCGTGGAGCTGGATAGCGTGGTCGTCATGGGTAGCAGCAGTCGTGCCACGTCCAAGGGGCATGTGTTCTACCTGACGAAGAAGGCGAAGGAGTGTGGCAACCCCTTTGTCGCCTTGCAGGAAATACCCTTGCTCTATAGCGACCCTGTGAACGAAACTGTGCGTTCTGCAGACGGTCAGTCAATGCTGATACTTGTCGATGGCATGCGAGTGAACTCTGGCGTGAGCCCCATAGACCCCGCCCGCATCAAGTCGGTGGAAATAATTGACGTGGTGAGTGCTAAGTATATGCGCCAGGGTGTGAAGCGCGTCGTCAACATCAAACTGAAGGACACTTCGCTCTACACCTATACGCAACTATCCACACGAGCCGACTATCCCGCCAAATCCTATTTTGCCATGCCGACCTTTGAGATTGGCAACAGTACCGTCTCGCTCTACGGCGACGCCTCTATCAGCACGGAGCACAGTCGGCAAGAAAACGCCTATAGCCTTGTCACGCCCGGCCTCACCAAGCACTATGCAGGCGAGACACGAAGCAAAAGTACCGATTATGACTTCTCGTTGATGGGGAAGTGGCGCATGACGGCAAAGGATTATTTTGCCGCATACGTCCAGGGCAATACAAGCAAAGAGAACAGTAGCAGTTTCTCTCTCGGCGAGCAGAACGCGCAGGGCCTCGTGCGCGACAACGCTTCCGTCTATCGCTCTCATCTTTTTTCGGCGACGGCTTACTATAAGCATCTTTTCTCAGAGGACGAGGAGTTGGAGCTGTATGCCGTCTATACGGACAACCGAGCCGACAACACCAACAGCCTGGAGGAGGAGACACAAGGGCTGGGAGGCACAAACCTCCAGCAATATATCAGTAGGCACCACAAAGGATCATTGACACTGAGCTACTCCAAAGAATTCGACGACGGAGGAAGCCTGGAGCTGGGCAACGAGACCGAGTATGCGTATGACCGAATAGAGAACAACGGTTTGGCGACCTACCTCTTTGGGCACCATCGCCTCAACGAGTTTGTCTTTGCGGGCTACACGGGGATGTTGTCACGAAAACTGACCTACGACGTGACGGCTGGCATGGAGTATATGGCGATGAGGTCAGACAGTATAGACCATCATTATTTCAGACCACGTTTCGATCTTGGCCTCCACTATAATATCACCAACACGCTCAGTATGCATTTGGGCTACACTTACAGCAACACGGCCCCTTCCGTGGCTATGCTCTCCCCATACAACACGTCTGCCGACACGCTGCTTATCAGTCGTGGCAATCCGTTTCTCCTGCCTTCCAAGTCGCACGTTTTCTCTTGGAACACATCTTATTACAAGGGTAGCATGAGTTGCGGCGCAGGCGTTTCCTATGGTGTATCGAGCGACCTCATCGAGTCGGTGCGCTTGGCAGCGGACAATGGAGTGCTGCTGACGACGTATCAGAACCAGGGACGCTTCCGCTCGCTGCAGCTGAAGGGCAACTTGCTGTGGCGCGTATTGGGATGTACGGTTTTGATGGACATGGCCCACCATGTGAGCTACTATACGAGCGCAGGAGCGAAGAAATATTTCCGGGGCCTGCTGCTTGTGAGCAAGAAGTGGGGCAAACTGGAGGCACGGGCTAACTTCAGTTACCAAAACTACATTGTCTCGGAATATGCACGGACGAAAAACTACAATCCAACAAGTACCCTCATGCTCTCCTACAGTTTCACCCCCGACATTCTGTTGACGGTAGGCTGTACGAGCTTCATTGGCAATCCGAGGAGCAAGACCACCGTGAGCACGGGCGACTACAGAAGTGTCGCCTACACGAAGAGCAATACGTTCTCCCCATGGGTTTTGTTCCGCTGGACAATCAGAAAGAACAGCAAGCGTAAGATAGAGCTCGACAACGACATCTTGCGCGACCATGAGGGCAAATTCAAACTATAGTCAGGAGTATTCTACCACTGCGGTTTGTGGAACGCCCAGTCTCACAAACCGCATCTAAAATCAATCCTCGCCACGACATCCCAGGGCAAGCCCAGGTTTTGTCGTGGCGAGGAAGGTATCAAGGGGTAGCGTTATCAATTGTCACAGGCGGCGCAACTCGTCTTCTCCAGCCGTCTTTCCCTTGTATTTTGATTTTGCCGGGTTGAAAGAGTAGGAGATGGTCAGGCTAATGCTGGGCTGCCGATTGTCCACCCAGTGAGAGGTGTAAACGCCCTTATACTCCGAGTAGCCCTTCTCTTTGGCATTGAACAAGTTGGATGCAGCCAGCTTGACCCATAGGTTTTTCATGTTCTTTTGGATGCTCATCCCCACATTGATAGAAGATTGCGCCATGTACGTGTTCGAATGGCCCTTGAGGTTACCACTCGCATTCAGCACGATATACCACTGGCGAGGGAGCACGACGAGGTTCTTCCATTGCAGGCCTGCTTGGGGACGTCCATATTCCATCCCGTTGTAACTCAGCCATTGTTTGCGGATCCACACATGCCATGATGGCCTCCATATCTTGAAGAATGTGGGACTGTAGGAGAGTCCAGTATAGACGCTCGAGAAAGAGTGGTTGACCCCGTAGGACAACACGGCTGGAATCTCGTCCATCACGTCAAACCAGCTGACAACGGCATCCTTGCCATAGGAGTAGTTGCATATTAAGAGAAGGTCGCGGTAGGATGCGTTAAACGCCACGGAGTGGTTTTTGGTGGGCTGGAGCTGAGAGTTGCCCTTGTTGTAACGGAAATCGCTGATATACTGCAGTCCGTCGTCCAGTTGGCTATAGCTAGAGCTGTTGGTATAGATGTTGTAGCTCAGCATCAGCGAAAACCTGTCCTGGCTGTAGGACAGCGACACCGAGGGCAGGAGATTGCGGAAAGTGCGTTTGCTCTCGTCGCGCAGTTTGCCAGCGGCATAGTATTTGTAGTCTATGTATTCATATTTCAGTCCCAGTTGCGTGAACCATCTCCCGAAGCTGCGGCTGTAGTTGGCGAACACGTGGGCAGCCGACTGTTTCGACTCGTTGTCGTTGGTTTTTAGCAAGCCCGAATAGTCTTCGTTCTCGATGCAGTATTGTTGCTGGAAGCGTGTCCAGGAGGTCACCAGTCCATAGTCCAGTTTGCCATTGGCCACAGTAGAGGTGAAGACCGTCCTCTGTGCTACCATGTCCGATTCGGACTTCGTGGCGGGCACGAGCATAGACCTGTTGTCCATTCGATTCTCGACGACAATCTGCCTGCCGTTGGCGCGATTGTGGGCGTAGGTGGCATCTACATTGAGAGAAAACTTATCGCTGAATTTGTTTTCGTAATAAGCGCTGACGTTGTGGTTGCCGTTTTGCGAGGACTGAGTGGACCGAGTGTCAAACTCGCTGAAAGCACCGTTCTGCCACACATGGTTGCGATAGTTTTGGTCTGCACTGTTGGAGAACACCCTTGAGAAAGTATAAGTGGCTCCCAGAGACTGTCGGTCCGTCAGTTGATCGTTGACTCCAACACTCACAAAACCAGTCTTCGCCGAGTTGTAACCATCGCCCGAATAGTCGGCATGGATATCTTGACCCTTGTACTGGAAGTCATAGACGTCCTGACGCTTATAGTGAGAGTTGCTGAAAGTATTGGCCGATGTGTTGACGAAGAAATCGAGACCACGCCGACGGTAGTTGAGGTCAAGCCATCCAGTGGTGTTCCAGCAGCTTGACACGTTCTCGCTCAAGATCAGAGATCCACCCAGCCCTTCTCCGACGGGCTTGATGGTGGTGATGTAGAGCACGGCGCGCACGGAGGATCCGTATTTTGCTCCGGGATTCATGTCGATCTTCACATCCTTGATCATATTGCTCGGGATGCGCGTCAGCTCATTCCAATTGCGCATCCGTTTGTTGTTGATATAGACAAGCGGCACGCCTCTTCCCAGCACTTTGATGCCATCTGTGTCGATCAGGGGCAATTGCTGCAACACGTCGGTAGCCAGCCCCAGCTGACTGAACACGGTCCCCTGTATGTGTGTGACAAACTGTCCTTGCTCCATCTTGAAGGAAGGTCGGGAGGCCGTGACCGTCACTCCTTGCAGGGCCTGCTCCGACGGAAGCAAATGGATGGTCATGTGGGCTGCTGCTGGCAAAAACACCGTCTTGTATCCGATACATGAGACCTTCACTATTTTCCCAGATGAGTTCGTGTCAAAAGAGAAACTGCCATCCTCGCCGCCTATCACGCCAGCAACATAAGCTGAGTCGGAGGCCTGAAGTAGGGACACGGTGGCATAGGGAACAGGAATGCTGTCGTTTTCCATCACTTTTCCATCTATACTCTGGGCATTTGCACAAATGGAACTTGTCAAGACTATGGCCAAAAGGCCAGAATATCTATTACGCATCATACTATTCTTATATTGATTTAGGTTGCTATTACTTTGTGAACACTTTCTGAAAGCTTCTCTTTACCACCTTTCAAAGTATCCAATGTTGCTTCGTTCAATACTTCTTTCTCGTGGATAATATCTAAAAATAACTGATTCATGTTGGTTTTGTTTTTATCGCCTTCTTGCAGCTTCCGGTATTGCTTTGTGATATGTCTGTAATTCTATAGTAATACGCATTTGGTTGTTAGTTAAAAACAATCCTCGCAATCAATATTGAAAGGGAGGAAAACTTTTGGTGCAAAAATAGGTTTTTTACCTATATCTTCCAAAAGAAAACCGTTAAAAAAAAACAAAACATCTCGTCTTTGCCTGCTTTTTTAAAGGTTTACAGATGGTTGAATTAAAAAAAGACGAGAAAAATGGCATTCTTCCAACAACCAACGCTTTAAAATGGTTTATAAAGAAACAAATAACAAAATGTAGAAAGAGCTACTTGAGTTATCTCTGTTCAGTTTCAACATATCCATTTGTTATCTTTTCCGCGACACAACCCAATAGGTCACTCCAAGTTCGGACGAATTCAACAAGGAATAGGCCACCGCAATATACATTATTATATGTATTGCGGTGGTCTGTCTATGTCAGCAAGGAGCCATCTATTGACAAAGCTTATAGAAGAAATAGCAGGTGTCTCCTAAAATTTGAAAGAAATCCGCCCAAACAAAAAACGCAATGGTGGCGATGAAGACGACAACAGTAAAGACGACATTCTTCCATCGGTGCGTCTTCCACGCATAGTAGATATTGCGCACACCACCGAAGATGTTAGACACCGTCACACAACTGAGCATGACATATACTGCTACACTGAGAAGATTCTTTAATGTTTCCATTTATATTTTATGTAAATTTACAACATTGGTTCATTATTAATCAATACTATCTTTCAGTCCCTTTTCCAATTCCTCAATAGTCGGCATGGAAGACTTAAAGTCTTTAGGGAAGAGTTTGGAGAGTTGGTATTCTGATATGCCCATTGGTTCCTTGTATGAATCCAAGGCATATTTCGCCACCACATTGTCTTTATCCTTGCAGATGAGCAAACCGATGGTCGGATTATCGATATCGGTCTTAAACTGGTGGTTGACAGCTGACACATAGAAGCTAAGTTGTCCCAAGAAAGATGGATGGAACGAGCGGGCTTTTAGCTCTATAACAACATACGCATGGAGGTGGGCATTGTAAAATAGCAAGTCTGGGAAGAACTCTTGCTGACCGACCTCCAAACGAAACTGTCTGCCCATATAGGAAAATCCTTTCCCAAGCTCCAAAAGAAAACGAGTAACATTGTTCACCAGTTCATCCTCAATGTCACGCTCGTCGTATTTCTCCCTTAGATGAAGGAAATCCAATTGATAAGGGTCTTTGGTTATCTGTTGCGCCAAGTCGCTCTGTACGGCAGGGAGCGTGGATTGGAAATTAGTGATAGCCTTGCCATCGCGCTCGTACAAGTCAGTGTCAAGCCAATTGAGAAGAGCGTCACGCCCCCAATTGTTCTCCCAAGTCTTTCTGACAAAGAACAAGGCTTTATCCATATCACCCTTGCATCTTGATATGATTCGGCAATGATGATCCCATGGAATCATAAATAACAACCTGAAATCGTCAGCAGGTTGCCGACGATTTGCTGTCAACGAGGCATAGAGCTTATAAAAATAGCTCATATATTTCAAGTTGGTTGGTGAAAAACCCTTTACGCCAGGCATTTTTTCCTTCAAATCCTGACTGAGACTCTTGTAAAATCCTGAGCCATAAGTATTGGCATACTGCTTTGCTTCTATGTCTCGTCCCAACTTCCAATAGAAATCCAATACATAGTTATTGGTGGCACATGACGCTTTGAGGCGATGGTTGTAAAAGCGTTCCTTGAGTTCTACGAGCCACTCCTTATAATCGTTGTCATCATGAAGTACCATTGACAAGTTTATTTCTTTCTTTGCCATCGTTTTCATTCTTTATTCACACCTCAAATGCAATACATTTTCACGAGAAACTATCATGAGGAAAAGACTTCTCGGATAAGACGGCAACTATTTAGAGGAAAATCCCATATCGTTGCATTCTTTATTTTGCTTATTGTTTATTCTTGTTTTTACAACATCGCAAATACCACCTTGCTACGCCGCGACTTCAAGCGCCACTCCAAAACACGGACGAACTAGAAAAAACAACACCGTTGGTCTACAGTATGGCGGAGCCCCTCCTCGATGTGCCACAGCGGCTGCCATCCAAGCGAATGAAGGCGGCGGGTGTCAAAGACCGCCTTGGTGATGGGCGTGGTGACACCATGGGTCGCATCGTCGGGGATGTCGAAGACGACTTGGCGTCCAGCCATTCCTGCCGTGAGTTCTGCCAGTTGGTGGATGGTGATATTGGACTGTTCGTCGGCGACATTGTAGGCTTCGCCGTCCTTACCCAAGAGGAGGATATGGAGGAGGGCCGTCGCACAATCGACCACATAGGTCCAGGAGCGGAAGGCCTCGCCCTTGCTCTTGAGGACGATGTCCTCGCCACGCTCCACATTGCGGATGAACTGCGCATAGACACGGTTGTCCGACTCCGTGAAGCCCGGTCCATAGACGTGGGAGGGACGCGCGACGACAACCTCGACATGGTGCTGGGCGCCATAGCAGGCACATAGCGTCTCCGTCGCCCGCTTGGCCGAGGGATAACAGGATCGCACCTCCAGCGGATTGACATAGCCACTATAGTCCTCCGTGAAGGGACGGCCGTCGCCCTCGCCATAGACCTCGCCCGAGGAGACATAGAGGAAGCGCTGGAGCGCATGGCGGACGCCATACTGGAAGAGATGGTCCACGCCATTGAGGTTGGACCGCATCACGCCGACAGGGTCTTCCTTGTAGAGACGGGGAGCCGCGCCGCCTGCCGCATCGATGACGAAGTGGAAGTCTGTGTCGCCTTCCAGCGGCTGCGTGAGGTCCATCGGAAGGAAACGGAACCGGTCGGACTGTGCGTAGCGGGCAAAACGCTTCTCCGCCCGCTGCTGGTTGCGACCCGAGGCAAAGACGCGACACGAGGTGGGCGCTGCCATCAGCACGTCGGCGACGGCACCGCCTATCAGTCCCGTCGCTCCCGTCACGAGGACGTTCTTGCCGTCGAGCAGCTGCCAGGGCAGGTCCTGCGAGGCTGCCCGCAGGACGTCCTGCTCGTAGAGACTCACTTCAGCCATGCTTCCTTCGATGTGTGGATGAGGGCCTTGAAGAGCTCGACGTCCTCCGTCTGCGTGAGTTTCAGTCCGTTCTTCTCCGACCCGATGACCAGGTGCTGGTCCTCCACGCCGAGGGCCGCCATCAGCGTACACGAAGCCACCGTGTTCTCCACGTGCTTCTCCTCCGCCTCGTCGTGGGCCCGCAGCAGGTCGCCAAGATGATAGGTGTGGGGGGTCTGCGTGCGCACGAGGCGCTCGCGGGGGATGGTGATGTTCTCCACGCAGTCGCCGACCTTCTCCATGATGGCCTCCTTGCAGGTCATGCCCGTCACGGCGTAGCCATAGCGCTGGCAGAGGTCGATGTTCTCGCTGATGATGCGCTCCGAGACCAAGGGGCGCACGCCGTCGTGGACGAGCACGATGTCGTCGTCCTTGCAGCCTGCGTCGCGCAGACCCTGGAGTCCGTTGCGGATGGAGTGCTGATTGCTGTCGCCTCCCTCGAAGATCCACTGCAGTTTGGTGATGTTGAACTGGTTGGCGTAGGCCTGCAGCATCACCTCCCAGCCCTTGAGGCAGACCACCGCGAGGGCGTCGATCTGCGGGTGCTGCTGGAAGGCCCGCATCGTATAGATGATGACGGGGATATTGTCTATGGTCATGAACTGCTTGGGAATGTCCTGTCCCATGCGGTTGCCGACACCGCCGGCAGTCAATAGTGCGATGTTCATATATTTCTTAACGGATTGTTTTGGGCAAAGTTAGGAAAAAAACTCCGTTTGGACAAATCTTTCCACGAGATAAGCCCCTCGGGGCCTATGATTCTCCCAGATTCCTCCCTATCAACGCCATCATCGGGACGAGAGGCGGCCCTTTGTCCGGCTCGCCTCTGTCGTCCCGATGATGGGTCCCGCCCCGAAGGGCGGGTATTGTCTATCGAAAGGAGTCGTTATTTCACGAGCACCTTGGTGGTCTTGTTGCCCTGCTTCACGATGTTGATACCTCGCTGGGGAGCAGTGAGACGGCGGCCCTGCAGGTCGTAGCGGACGATGGGCTCGTCCTGTGCTGTGCGGGTAGCGGGGGCGATGGCCGTGGGATCCTTGTAGGTGAAATAGCCATCGACGTAGTTGGCGTAGCGGGCGGAAGTGCGGACGGGATCGTAGAGGATTGCTCCCTCCAGCGCCGTGCAGCCCGTAAACATATCCGTGCTATTCTCCACCGACTCGACCGTGAAGGTCTCGCTGGCGAAGATGGTGCCGAGGTAGTAGCTCCAGTAGAACATCTCGCTCATGTCCTTGACGTTCTTCGTATTGAAATAGGAGAGGTCGAGCGTGGAGAAGCCCGTACTGAAATAGAACATGCGGCTCATGTCCTCGACGTTCTCGGTATTGAAATGGGAGAGATCGACGTTGTAGAGGTTGGAGCAAGCGCAGAACATGTTGTTCATGCTCTTGACGCTGTCGGTGTGGAAATTCTCCATACCGTCGATATTCTTGAGCAGATAGTAGCCACAAAACCAGGCCGTGCAGTCGGTCGGGCGGTAGTCGGCGAAACTGGCATCGAAAACGATGGTATCGACGGAATCGCAGAGCTCATACCAGGAGGGCACCTTGCCGTAGGCCGGGTCGGTATGGAAGCTCATGTCGAAGTAGTTGCTGTCGGGCTGGTTCTCGTCGTAGTAGAACGTCAGCGTACTGTCGTTGTAGAGGGCGTAGGCCGTCTGTGCCTTGCTCTGCAGCGCGCCAAGGAAACCAAGGAGCATGACAAGGGTGGCAAGGCGGGCGACCCTGTGGCCGCAGGAGTGGGGAGTCTTCGTTTGTCTCATATAGTTATTATTTAAGTTATGTTTCGTCGTCTGGGTAATCTGTAAGAGATCTGTCCAATCGACCGCAAAAGTAATATAAAAATTAGGATTGCGCAAATAAATGAGACATAAATTCTCCCCAAGGCAAAGGAAACGCTTTTTTCCAGCCCTTACTCCAAGTCGTACTGCACGTTGCCGTAGGCGAAGATGAAGGGGTAGAAGAAGCCGCGGATGCAACCTCTGAGTCCGTGAAGATTCTGGTGGTAATAGATCGTCTGACGGTGGCGCAAGCAAATCAGGCAGAGGCGCAGCAAGGCCAGGGGACTGCTGCTGAGCATCGAGCGACACATCTGGTGGGCCAGGCGATATTGGGGTGCGGTGGTGTGGTCGTAGATATACTGGTAGAGGGTGCGCCAGTGGGGCTTCTGCTGCAGGCGGTGGTAGTTGGCCCAGCCATAGGCGTAGGGTTGCCATGTGGCCTTGCCCACGGTGCCGCCGCCGAGGGTCTGGTTCTCCACGGCGCAGGCCGAGGCCTCATGCTGCCGGTGCCAGTTGAGCGGGCGATCGACACGGACGATGCCCCGGTGGAGCTGGGCACAGAGAGCGAGGCTCCAGTCGTAGTGGATATGGTCTATCCAGTACTCCTCGGTCTGGATGAAGTCGCGGCGGAGCAGCATCGTGTGGCCCGCAAAGCCGCCAAAGAACAGGGCCTCCAGGCTATACTGCGGAGAGACCGTGTGGCTGTCCTCTGGCGTCCGGCCGCGCAGGTGGGTGGAGAAGCAGATGTCGTGGTCGCCGATATGAGCGACGAGGGTCTCTATCTTGTCCGCCATCCATACGTCGTCCTGGTCGCTGATGGCCACGAAATCGCCCTGGGCCCGCATGGCTGCCGACTTGAAGTTGAGGTTGAAGCCGAGGTTGTGCTCATTTCTCCTTACCTTTATATAAGGAAAGCGGGCCGCATACTCATTGCAGATGGCGACCGTATCGTCGGTCGATCCGTCGTCTTGGATGATGACCTCCAGCAGGGGGTAGGTCTGGGCGACAATCGAGTCGAGTTGCTCTCGAATAAACCGTGCGCCATTGTAGGTGCAGAGGATGATGGAAACGGTTGGCTTATTCATCTTGACTTCCTTTCTTCTTTTGCTTCTTGTTTTCTGTTCTGCTATGCTTTGTCGGCAATAGTGGAGGACTCCTCGGCAGGGGCGTTCTTCGACTTCCTGTGCAGGAGGAAGCCCATACATTCCCGCAGGATCTGTGCGCCCGCCAGGCGCATGACGGCATAGTAGAGCACGGCAGCCAGGGCGATGCGCGAGAGGAGCAGCAGCCAGGGATTGGCAAGCGGGGAGGTGACCCATCCCGTGGCGACCATGACGGCAGCTGCGGCCACGCCGAAGGGGATGATGTCGCGCAGGAAGAGCGTCAGGCGATAGCCGATGAGGCGGCCTCCGAGCAGGAGCCAGACAAAGGTCCAGACGATATTGATGGTGACGGCGCCCACGATCATCGTGCGGATGCCGAGGGGATAGAGCACGACCATGGAGACGATCTGGAGCAGGCCCAGCGTGACGGTGCTTCCGAGATAGACGCCCGAGCGGCCCTGACTGATGATGAAGTCGGAGAGCAGGGTGGAGATGGGCAGGAAGGCGCCGCCAATGCAGAGTATTTCGAGGTAGGACGCGCTCTGGAGCCATTTCTCCGTGAGCGTGATGAGGATAAACTCGCGGGAGACCAGACCAAAACCGAGCACGAGGGGGAAGGAGAGGAAGGCCGTGAAGCGCACCAACTTGCGGAGGGCAGCGAGCTGGCGCGAGGGATTGTTGCGCAGATCGACCATCACGGGTTGGGAGACGGCGCCGAGCATGCCCTGCAAGAGATAGATGACCTTCGAGTTCCACTGGTAGGCCTGGTTGTAGTAGCCCGTGGCACGGGCGGAGAAATAGTGGCCCAGCAGGATGTTAAGCACGTTGTTGTTGATCTGGAAGATGATGGTCGAGGCCAGAATCTTGCAACTGAACCGGAACATGCGTCGAACGGGTTCGGGGTCGAAACTCAGCGACGGGCGCCAACCGGCGATGCGCCAGTAGAAGACGGTGTTGAGGAGGATGTAGGTGTTGGTCTGCGTGGCCAGTGCCCAGTAGCCGAAGCCCTGCCACGCCATGATGGATCCGATCACCGAGGAGGTGAGCACGGCGGCGATATTGGCCTTCGTGCGTTGCTTCACCAGCAACCGCTTCTGCATCAGGGCCGACTGCACCACGCCCGGGGCCGAGAGCACAAACGACAGGAAGGCGTAGCGGCAGAGGGCGGTCAGCCGCGGCTCGTGGTAGTAGCGGGCGATGAGCGGGGCAAGGAAGAAGAAGAGAAGGTAGCAGGAGGCCGCCACGGCGATGTTGAACCAGAAGACGCTGTTGCACTCACGGTCCGTGGGCTGGTCGAGGTTGACGATGGCGCGCCCCAGTCCCGACTCCTGAAGGGCATTGGCGATGACGCTGAAGATGGTAATCATGGCGATCATGCCATAGTCGCCCGGCGTAAGAAGGCGGCCCAGGATGATTCCGAAGATGAGTCCTATGAGCTGCATTCCGCCATTGTCTATCGCGCCCCAGAGGAGGCCGCGCGCCGTCTTTTCCTTTAAACTGCTTGCCATTGGTCTTGCTGATACTTGCCTTGGCTTTCGGGCGTCCGCTGCGGGTCGCCGTGCCAACAGCCTGCAAAGGTAAGGCTATTTATCGTTTTATACAAGAAAGGGGCAAACGAATTGATCTACCACAAGAGTGAAAAGACAAAATGACGGGATCATCAAGCCGAAGACGCAAAGTCGAAAACAAAAACGTCAAACGTTATAACGTGAAGCCGTAAGGATTGCTCCAGCCCCGCTTTGCACATCAAGACCACGCTCCTTACGACCAAGGCGCAAGGTAAGTTAGGATCGTCCTCCGACATAAGCTACCATCGACAAGGCTTCCTCGAAACCTGCCAACAAACTCCACGAAGAAGGCAAACGCGGAGGGGCAGAGCGGGAGCCGAACGTTAAATATTCGTAAAAATGCAGATCGCGTCCATCCGCCCCGTGGCACTGCCATATAAAATATGTAACTTTGCACCCCGACTTTGGCAGCTTGCTTAGAAGTTACCGCGCCGGATAGTGTTAATAGTCGTGCCTTTGGCCGGACACGATGGTTAGGGAATCTGTCGGGCAGTCGCAGCGGGAATAATGCTGGATGGTCTCTTTTAGACTGGAGGCGCCGTGAGGTTTCCGCTATATCAAATCAATTTAAAAGACGTTTTTTAGTAGTTATCAAAAAATCTTTATGGACACTTTAAGTTACAAGACTATTTCCGCAAATAAGGAAACAGCGAAAAAGGAGTGGGTGGTTGTCGATGCTACCGACCAGGTTGTCGGCCGCCTCTGCTCAAAAGTGGCTAAGTTGCTTCGTGGTAAGTACAAGCCCAACTTCACACCGCACGCCGACTGTGGTGACAACGTGATCATTATCAACTCCGAGAAGGTGGTCTTCACCGGCAAGAAGGAGACGGATAAGGTCTATACCCGTTATACTGGCTATCCCGGTGGTCAGCGCTTCAACACGCCCGAGGAGCTCCGCAAGCGCGCCAACGGTATCGACAAGATGCTGCGCCACGCCGTCAAGGGCATGCTGCCGAAGGGTCCGCTGGGCCGTTCGCTGATGGACAACCTCGTCGTCATCGAGGGTGCTGACCTTCAGGGCCATGAGGCTCAGAAGCCCAAGGCTATTGATATTAACCAGTATAAATAATCCCCTAACATAGTAAGTAATGGAACTTATTAATGCAATTGGCCGCCGCAAGAGTGCCGTGGCCCGCGTATATCTGTCGGAGGGTACCGGCAAGATTACCATCAACAAGAAGGAGCTCAACGAGTTCTTCCCCTCTGCCATCCTCCAGTACGTCGTGAAGCAGCCGCTGCAGCTGCTCGGTGTGGAGGGACAGTATGACATCAAGGCCAACCTCGACGGTGGTGGTTTCACCGGTCAGAGCCAGGCCCTGCGCCTCGCCATCGCCCGTGCGCTCGTCAAGGTCAACGCCGAGGACAAGAAGCAGCTCAAGGACGCCGGATTCCTCACGCGCGACAGCCGTGCCGTCGAGCGCAAGAAGCCGGGTCAGCCCAAGGCTCGTGCTCACTTCCAGTTCAGCAAGCGCTAATCGCTGGAAGGAGATCAGTTTAGTATCTAAACCGGCAAGACCCGATGTGTCGGCATATCGACTACTTGCAGGTTGATTCTGGACAAGAGAATTAAAAAGAACGTAAACAAACAAAAGAAGAAACAACAACATGTCAAGAACAAGTTTTGACCAGTTACTGGAGGCCGGCTGCCACTTTGGCCACCTCCACCGCAAGTGGAACCCTGCCATGAAGCCGTATATCTATATGGAGCGCAATGGCATCCACATCATTGACCTCCACAAGACCGTCGCCAAGATCGACGACGCTGCCGAGGCATTGAAGGGTATTGCAAAGCAGGGCAAGAAGATCCTCTTTGTCGCTACTAAAAAACAGGCCAAGGAAATCGTGGCTGAGAAGGCCGCTTCCGTCAACATGCCCTTCGTGAGCGAGCGTTGGGCTGGTGGTATGCTCACCAACTTCCCCACCATCCGCAAGGCTGTCAAGAAGATGACCAACATCGACAAGCTCATGTCTGACGGTACCTTCGACAACCTCTCCAAGCGCGAGCTGCTGCAGGTAAGCCGCCAGCGCGCCAAGCTGGAGAAGAACCTCGGCTCCATCGCCGACATGACCCGCCTTCCGAGCGCACTCTTCGTCATCGACGTGATGAAGGAGCACATCGCCGTGAAGGAGGCTAAGCGCCTTGGCATCCCCGTGTTCGCCATCGTCGATACCAACTCCGACCCGCGCAACGTCGATTTCATTATCCCGGCCAACGACGACGCCAAGGACAGCGTCGAGGTGATCCTCTCTGCCGTCTGCGGTGCCATCGCAGAGGGTCTCGAGGAGCGCAAGGCTGAGAAGGCTGACGAGAAGGCTGCTGCCGAGCAGGCTGAGGAGGCCGCAGAGGCACGTCCGCGCCGCAACGCTCGCCGCGCTCGCCGTGACGACGCTCCCGCTACGGAGCAGGCTGAGGAGGCAAAGGCCGAGTAATCGGAGCCTTCCAGCAAATCGATTGACAGAACCATACAATTTAACGAAAGGAATAGAAAGTTATGGCTTATAAACCAACAATGGACGACATCAAGAAGCTGCGCACCATGACGGGTGCCGGACTTGGTGACGTGAAGAAATCACTCGTCGAGGCCGAAGGCGACTTCGACAAGGCTAAGGACTTGCTCCGCGAGCGCGGATTGGCTATCGCTGCCAAGCGTTCTGACCGCGAGACCTCCAACGGATGTCTGCTCGTGAAGAAGGTGGACGGCTTCGCTGCCATGGTGGCCGTGAAGTGCGAGACCGACTTCGTGGCCAACGGACAGGACTTCATCGCCATGGTACAGGAGATCCTCGACCAGGCCGTGGAGAACCGTTGCAAGACGCTCGACGAGGTGAAGACTCTGAAGCTCGCCAATGGTGACGACGCCGTGACCGCTGTGCAGCAGCGTTCTGGTATCACCGGCGAGAAGATGGAGATCGATGGCTACAACTTCCTCGAGGGTGACAACCTCTATGTCTATGACCACATGAACCGCCACATGCTCGCCACCATCGTACGCCTCTCTGAGAGCAACGAGGATGCCGGTCACAAGGTGGCCATGCAGGTCGCTGCCATGAAGCCTATCGCACTCGACGAGGCCTCCGTGCCCCAGAGCGTGAAGGACGAGGAGCTCAAGGTCGCCATCGAGAAGACCAAGGAGGAGCAGGTAGAGAAGGCCGTTGTCAACGCTATCAAGAAGGCTGGCGTCAACCCGAACCTCGTCGATAGCGAGGACCACATCGAGTCCAACATCAAGAAGGGCTGGCTCACTCCCGAGGATGCTGAGAAGGCTCGCGAGATCCGCGCCAAGGTGGGTGCCGAGAAGGCTGCCAACCTGCCGGAGCAGATGGTACAGAACATCGCCAAGGGTCGTCTGAACAAGTTCTTCAAGGAGAGCTGCTTGGTCGATCAGGAGTTCCAGTTTGGCGATGGCGACAAGCTGAACGTCGCCCAGTGGCTCCAGGCCCAGAGCAAGACGCTGGCTGTCTGCGACTACCGTCGCTACTCGCTCTCTGCTGAGTAATCAAGCAAACATCTATCGGACTGTCCATGCTCCGCAAGGGGCACGGGCGGCCGAAAGGATACATCATGGCTTGTCCCCATCCGATCATGGTAGCATGACGGGATGGGGATGAGTCTTTTTTGCGCCCGCAGGCGAAGGACGCAGAGGCGCGTTCCACAGGGGTGGAAAGCCCGCAGGAAGCAGCCGAGTAGTTTCATTCTTATTAAAAAAAATAAAATTCCTCCTTATATATAAGGTGTAACGGAAAGTTTTCCTAATTTTGCACCCCAAAGAAAAAATATAGAGAAGCCCAATGCAAGATAATTTGGTGATAGTGGAGAGTCCCGCTAAGGCGAAAACCATTGAGAAGTTCTTAGGCAAAGACTTCAAGGTGATGTCGTCCTATGGTCATATTCGCGATTTGAAAAAGAAAGAACTGAGTATCGACCTGGACACATTTGAGCCTTGCTATGAGATACCGGAGGAGAAGAAACCGTTGGTAACAGAACTTCGACGCAGCGCCCGCGACGCGAAGATGGTGTGGCTCGCATCCGATGAAGACCGCGAGGGAGAAGCCATCTCGTGGCACCTGTGCGAGGTATTGGGACTGGACGAGAAGCAGACCAACCGTATCGTGTTTCACGAGATTACCAAACCGGCCATCGTCCATGCCATCGAGACGCCACGCCATCTGGACATGAACCTTGTCAACGCGCAGCAGGCTCGCCGCGTGCTCGACCGTCTGGTGGGCTTCGGACTCTCGCCGGTGCTCTGGCGCAAGGTGAAACCGTCGCTCTCCGCAGGTCGCGTACAAAGCGTCGCACTCCGACTCATCGTGGAGCGCGAACGCGAGGTGAAGGCTTTCAAGAGCGAACCGTTCTATCGCATCAACGCCCTCTTCACGCTGACCGATGCCGAAAGCAAGCCGGTAGAGGTGAAAGCGGAACTCAATCATCGTTTCGCCACCCACGAGGAGGCCCAGGCCTTCCTGGAGGCTTGCCGAGGAGCACGCTTCCGCGTCTCTGCCGTAGCCAAGCATCCCGTGAAGCGCTCCCCTGCCCCTCCGTTCACCACCTCCACCCTCCAGCAGGAGGCGGCCCGCAAACTCGGCTTCTCGGTCTCGCAGACCATGATGGTGGCCCAGCGTCTCTACGAGGCGGGTAACATCACCTACATGCGTACGGACAGCGTCAACCTCTCCTCGCTGGCCATCAACACGAGCAAGGAAGAGATCGTGGGGATCTATGGCGAGGACTATAGCAAACCCCGGCAGTTCCACACCCACTCCAAGGGTGCACAGGAGGCCCACGAGGCCATCCGACCGACCTATATGAGCAACAAGACCATCGAGGGCACCCAGCAGGAGCGCCGCCTATACGAACTGGTGTGGAAGCGCACGCTGGCCTCGCAGATGGCTGACGCAGAACTGGAGAAGACGACGGTCAACATCGACATCCTGCCGGCTACGGATGAGGCGCAGGACTGTGTGGAGGGCCACCACTTCGTGGCCCAGGGCGAGGTGACGATCTTCGATGGTTTCATGAAAGTATATCGTGAGTCGTCAGACGACGAGTCAGCCGACCACACCACCAACATATTGCCGCCCGTAAAGGACGGCGACGAACTGCAGCGACGCGAGATCACCTCCACGGAGCGATTCTCGCTGGCTCCAGCTCGCTACACCGAGGCCAGCCTGGTGCGCAAGATGGAGGAACTGGGCATCGGCCGTCCTTCCACCTACGCACCGACTATCTCCACCATCCAGCAGCGCGAGTATGTGGAGAAGGGCGACCGCAAGGGCCAAGAGCGCATCTACCGCATCGATACGCTCAAGGACGACGAGATTGTCTCGGAGCAGAAGACGGAGATGGCGGGAGCCGACAAGGGCAAGCTGATTCCCACGGACGTGGGCACAGTGGTGACGGAGTTTCTCCTACAGAACTTCCCCGACATCATGGATTACAATTTCACAGCGCGCGTAGAACAGCAGTTTGACAAGATCGCCGAGGGCAAGGACCAGTGGCGCGAGGACATGCGCACGTTCTATGCCCAACTGGAACCCGAGATCGAGAAGGTGATGAACGAGCGCAACGAGCACCGTGTGGGCGAGCGCCAGCTGGGCGAGGACCCGCAGTCGGGCAAGCCCGTTTCGGTCAAGATCGGTCGCTACGGTCCCGTGGTACAGATAGGCACGGCAGGCGACGAGGAGAAGCCGCGTTTCGCCCAGCTGCCAGCAGACAAGTCGATCAGCACCATCACGCTCGACGAGGCGCTCGAGCTCTTCAAGCTCCCGCGCCCGCTGGGCACATTCGAGGGATCAGAGGTGACTGTGGGCACAGGGCGCTTCGGCCCCTATGTGCGCCACGAGGGCAAGTACGTCAGCATCCCCAAGGGCACGGACCCGCTCTCCATCACGCTCCAGGACGCCATCGTCCTCATCGCCAAAAAGCGGAAGCAGGAGGAGGAGAAGCACCTGAAGAAGTTTGACGACGATCTGGAGATCCTCAATGGCCATTGGGGACCGTACATCGCATACAAGGGCAAGAACTACCGCATTCCCAAGAACCAGCGAGAGACGGCCACGGATCTGACGCTGGAGCAGTGTATGGAAATCGTCAACAATGCCCCTGAGCCCAAGGCCAAGGTCCGGAAGAAACGATCGTGAGACTCAAGATCAAGACACCCGACACGCCCTTCGTACCCAGCGACGCGCTGATAGCGTCGTGGGGAGGACGCCGCATCATCTTCATCGGCTACATGGGGGCAGGCAAGACCACCATCGGACGCCAACTGGCCCTCAGTCTGGGCCAGACGTTCTATGACCTCGACTGGTACATAGAGTCGCGGATGAGACGGACGGCCAAGCAGCTCTTTGACGAGCGGGGCGAGGAAGGATTCCGAAAGGTGGAGCACAACATGCTCCATGAGGTCGCCGAGTTTGAGGACGTCGTCATCTCCTGTGGAGGTGGCGCTCCTTGCTTCTACGACAACATGGACTACCTCAACCGCCAGGGAGCCACTGTCTATCTCAAGGCAGAGCCCGACGTGCTCTACGGCCATCTGAAAATGGGACGCGTCGTACGCCCGCTGCTGCTCAACAAGACGACGGAAGAGGTGCGGGAGTTTATCCACCGCCAACTGGCGGAGCGCGAGCCTTTTTACAACAAGGCCAAATACACCTTCGACGTGTCGCTGCTCGACAACTACGAAAAGATAGAGAGCACCGTCGCCGACCTGCGCAAGATGCTTGGGATAGACCCATAGCAGAGAGGACGAGAGGCAGCGGACAAGCAAGAAGCATCAAGACAATTTATCAATCATATAATTAGCCAGTAGAAGAGAGACCAAAGCTGAAATGAAGAAGTGGACAATTGAGGACGCAAAGGAACTGTACAACATCAATGGATGGGGAACTCCCTACTTCAGTGTGAACGAGCGGGGCAACGTCTATGTCACGCCCGAGAAGGACAAGACGCAACAGGTGGATCTCCACGATGTGATGGAGGAACTGGCGCTGCGCGGAGTCACTCCGCCGGTGCTGCTGCGTTTCCCCGACATTCTCGACAACCGTATCGAGGAGACTGCCAAATGTTTCGACCGTGCCCGCGAGGACTATGGGTTTAAGGGCGAAAACTTCATCATCTACCCGATCAAGGTAAACCAGATGCAGCCCGTCGTCGAGGAGATTATCTCTCACGGCCGGAAGTTCAACCTTGGTCTGGAGGCGGGTTCCAAACCCGAATTGCACGCCGTCATCGCCGTCCAGTGCCAAAGCGACTCGCTGATCGTATGCAATGGCTACAAGGACCAAAGCTACATCGAGCTGGCGCTGCTGGCGCAGAAGATGGGGAAGCGTATCTTCATCGTCGTCGAGAAGCTCAACGAAATCGACACCATCGCCCAGGTGGCACGCCGCATGAAGGTGCGCCCCAATATCGGTATCCGCATCAAACTCGCCAGCAGTGGTTCGGGCAAATGGGCGGAGAGTGGTGGCGACATGTCGAAGTTTGGACTGACGGCCTCGGAGGTGCTCGCCGCACTCGAAAAACTCGAGAAAGCGGGCTTGCAGGACTGCTTGCGCCTCATCCATTTCCATATCGGATCACAGATCACGAAGATCCGCCGCATACAGACTGCCCTCAACGAGGCTGCGGAGTTCTACGCCAACCTCCGCAAGATGGGCTACGACGTAGATTTCGTGGATTGCGGAGGCGGTCTGGGCGTCGATTACGACGGCACGCGATCCTCCAATAGCGAGAGTTCCATCAACTACAGCATCCAGGAGTATGTCAACGACTGCGTGGACACGTTTGTCCAGACTGCCGACAAATATGGCATCCCCCACCCCAACCTCATCACCGAAAGCGGACGCAACCTCTCTGCCCATCATAGCGTGCTCGTCATCGACGTGCTGGAGACGGCCTCGCTGCCCGAGATGCCGGAAGAGTTTGAGGCCAAGGAGAGCGACCACAAACTCGTCAAGGACCTCTATGAGATCTGGGACAACCTCAACCCGCGCACGATGCTGGAGGACTGGCACGACGCGGAACAGATACGCGAGGAGGCTCTGGAATTGTTCTCCCACGGCTTGGTAGATCTGAAGACGCGTGCCGAGATCGAGAGTATGTACTGGAGCGTCTGCCACGAGGTCAACACGCTCGCCAAGCAGATGAAGCATGTACCCGACGAGTTGCGCAATATCGACAAGTTGTTGGCCGATAAATATTTCTGCAACTTCTCCCTCTTCCAGTCGCTGCCGGATAGCTGGGCCATTGATCAGCTCTTCCCGATCATCCCGATCCAGCGCCTCAACGAGCGTCCTACCCGCAAGTGTACCATCCAGGACATCACCTGCGATAGCGACGGCAAGATTGCTAACTTCGTGACCTACAATCACGTCTCTCACGTGTTGCCGGTCCATAGCCTGCGATCCAAGGAGCCCTACTATCTCGGTGTCTTCCTTGTCGGTGCCTACCAAGAGATTCTCGGTGACCTCCACAACCTATTCGGCGACACCAATGCCGTCCATATTTCCGTCAAGGACGGCAAGTATCGCATCGACCAGGTGTTTGAGGGCGAGACCGTCGAGGAGGTGCTCGACTACGTGCAGTACGACCCGAAGAAACTCGTGCGCCACCTGGAGCAATGGGTGACGAAGAGTGTGCGCACGGGCAAGATTTCGCTGGAGGAGGGCAAGAACTTCCTCTCCAACTACCGCAACGGCCTCTACGGCTACACCTATTTAGAATAGGCGTCAGGGCATAGCGCATACCAAGCAAACGACGAATAAGACCTGTTCTAAAATCACATTCGATTTTGGAACAGGTCTTATTGATATCCCGCCACACTTGGCCAAAGAAACTGGCCAAAAGGAAGAAGACCTAAAAAGTCAGGTTGAAGAGCAAGCGAATGCCCCAACGGTCGATGTTGTCATAGTTGCGATAACTCATGCGGCGAACATAGGTCACGCCAAAGATATTGAAGATATTGTGGACACCAGCCTCCACCTCCCAGTAGGGTGTCTTGTCGATGACGCGGGATCCTTCGGGCAGGCGGAACAACATCGGGTCGTCGGGATGCAGGAGCGGGTTGTTTTTGCTGGTCAGATCGCCCCACATCGCCTTCACAGAGAAGTATTCGCGCCACTTGAGTTTCTTCAGGAGTGGCAGGCGGTTGAGCAACTTGCCGTTCATGTCCCACGACGCACTGACAAACAGTTGGCGGTCGGTGAGAAATTCCATATTGTTCATCAGATTGAAAGTCACCTCGTTGTCCATGAAGGTCATATTGGCGGGTGGCATGATGAGCAACGGAAACGGCACTTTGTTCCATTGCACGGCTGCATTGGCGTGGAAATCGACAAATCCCCATGACCCTAACCATTGGCGCTTATAGAGTTTGAGTTCGGTCAGATTGAGCTGATACTGTCCTCCAAGCACGCCGTTCACACCCATCGTATGGGTCAGCGAGAGGTCGGGATGGTCAAGATTGACGGGCCAGCGATGCTGCTTCGTATTGACAAAGGTCTGTCCCGGACAGAAGCGGATGCCAGCAGACAATTCGGTGGTGCGAATCTTGAAGACCTCGGGAGCGCCATTGACGGGCTGGAAATGGAGTTCTCCAGCCACCTCGTTGCTCTCCGCCTTCATTCCAGCGTTGACGCTCAGTCCCCAGTCGGACTCATAGACAAAGGAGAGTTGCTGACGGTCGTAGAAGTACATCTGGCGCACGTCCTGCGTGCGGAAGGACATGAAGACGTTGTCCTTGTTGTTGACCAGGTATTTGTCCGAGGGCGACATTACATCCCGCTCCGAGGAGAAAACGAGATTGCGCATCGGATATTCGAAGGGCGAGTTTTCCTTCTTGTTGAAGGCGTAGGTCACCTCCGAACCATAATACCAGCGGTTGGACCGCGTGCCATAGGCGCCATAGCCCTTCCAAAAGAGATGGGGATTGAGGGCCGCCATCGTTCGGGCCGACCCGCGGAAGCGGTAGCCATCCACGAAGTTGTGGGAAATGATGGTATTGACCGGACCAATATCCACCTTACTCTTCTCTCCCGTGGGACTTGTCTCGATGAAGTTTTCGGCAAACGCCTTGACGCCCACCATGATGACGCCAAAGCCCTTGGAGCGACGGATGCGATCAACGAGTCCGTCGATGTTCTGCTCGCTCTTGGTCAGTTCGACAGGGCGCTCCCGCTGCCAAAACTCCTCGTCGCGGATGCGGGCGTTGGCCTCCTCGATGGTACGGGCCTTACCACGGAGCAGTGATCGAGGAATGTCGTCAAACTTATATTCGGCGAGACGGGTCGTGCGCGTCACCAAGGCGTTGGGAAGCAAGGCCGGAAAACTCATCTCCGCCCACATGTCATCATGGGTCAGCACCCACTCGCCGTTGTCCAACTGCGAGAACTGCTGCTCGATGCGCATGGATTTCACCCAGTTGACATCGCTCTTCTTGGGAATATTGAGCACACATTGCTTCACATGGAGCGTGGAATCCTTCAGGACGTAGAGGTCGCCAGTGAAACCGAAGTCCTGCTGGTTGGCGGGATAGAAACGGAGGTGATAGCAACTGTCACCCGCCACCTGCACTGTGTCCTGTATATAGAAATGGTAGAAACTGATGGCCGTGCGGCCGATAGGACTTGGGAAGGGATACTGCATGAGGCGGATGTGGTCGTCATAGAGGTTCACGTCCGTGAAGACCTCCTTGAGCATGGTGTTGATCATCTCACCCGTCTGCAGGAGCTTGTTGAGACCCTGAGAGTGCTGTCCCACTATCATGTCGCGCACCTTTCTGGGGTCTTTGCTATAGAGGTGGTGGGTCACCACCTCGCTCATCGTCAGTGGCAGGACGTACTTCCCATTGTAGTCCGACTTCTCCACGCCCTCGCTATACCATTTCCCTGGAGTCAGCTTCGTCGTGTCAATATCGTTGCGGGCCAGCGTGATCTTCTGATACTTCGTAAATTGGTAGAAGGGATGGTTCTCCAGGTCCGAGAGTTTCTTGGCCTCGATGACGCGACGCATCAAGGCCACGGCTGGATTCTCCTTGCGGTTGTAGCGCTTACGCCTTCCGCGCACTTCCACTTCCGCCATGTTGGTCGTCTCCGACTTGATTTTGATGGTCAGCACGGAGGTGTTGTCCCTCACCTTTACTTTCTCCGCCTTGTAGCCGACGCTGCTGGTCACCAGCACATGGCCCGGACGGCGTTCGATGGTGAAGTGGCCGTCGGCGTCGCTCTGGACATGGTGGCTCGTTCCCTCATAGCCCACATTGGCGTAGGGCACAGGGTAGCCGTCCTCGGCATCGAGGACCTGTCCCGTGATCTGTGCCCGCAGCTGGACGACAACCAATTGCAATAAGACAAGGATGGCAAACTTTATACTCGTTTCTTTATCCCTCATACTCATTCTTGTGAATCTTCATTATAAGATAATAAGCTATGGGTGCAAAGGTATGGAATAAAATCGGAACGAAGTAAACTGAGAGCCGTTATTTAGTTTTCTTTGACACCCCTTGCCTGCTCCCTATTGGTTAGGCTCATCATCTGCATATTATAAGAAAAGGAGAAAAGAAAAAGTTAAGAGAAGTTAACACCCGTAACAAACACGCCCGAGAATCGTCTTGGTTATAGAAAGGAAATGAAAGAAGTCAGTTTTCGGAACGATGTGCTTCCGCTGAAGAACGTACTCTTCAGGCTTGCCCTTCGCATAACGACGAATCGCGAGGAAGCGGAGGATGTCGTGCAAGAGACATTGATGCGAGTCTGGGACAAGCGTGCGGAATGGGATGCGATAGACTCCATGGAGGCTTTCGCCCTGTCCGTCTGTCGCAATCTCTCAATCGACTTCACCAAGCGGAAAGGCCGCCATGACGCCTCGCTCGACGATGCGGGAGTGACTCCCCAGGCTGCCGACCAGCACAATCCTTTCGAGCAGGCGGACCAAAGCAACCGCGTCCGCCTCGTCAGGCAGATCATCGACACCCTGCCGGAGAAGCAACGTTCCTGTATCCAGCTGCGCGACTTCGAGGGGAAGAGCTACAAAGAAGTGGCCGAGGTGATGGGCATCAGCGAGAGTCAGGTCAAGGTGAACATCTTTCGTGCGCGCCAGGCCGTCAAAACAAAATTTGAACAATTGGACCAATATGGACTATAAGTATATAGAGCAACTACTGGAGCGCTATTGGCGCTGCGAGACGACCCTCCAAGAGGAGGAGATCTTGCGTTCGTTCTTCTCTCAGGAGGACGTGCCTGTGGCGTTGCTGGCCTACCGCGACCTCTTTGTCGCCCAGCGCGAAGAGACGAAGCAGGAAGTGCTCGACGAGAGTTTCGACGAGCGCATGCTTGCCATGGTCGATGAGCAGAAGCCCGTCAAGCCCATTGTCATCACGATGCGCCAGCGCCTCATGCCGCTCTTCAAGGCAGCAGCGGTCGTAGCCATCATCCTCACGCTGGGCAACGCCGCCCAGATAGCCTTCGAACCAACGGACGGCACCTCTCCCGAGGAGGTGATGGCAGGCTACAACAAGGCTCACAAGGGTCCGTCCGTGGCCAAGGCCGACACCACCAAGACCGACTCTATCGGCAAGGACCCGCTGGCTTCCTCGACGATGATTCGGTAGGGTAAAACAGAATTTTCAATGCTATATCATAAATAAATCAAAGTAAAACAAAAAGCGAGGCTGTGAAGTTTCAATTCTCTCAATTTTTTTCATGGAACATAACTAACGATGAAGAACCGCCACAGAAAATGTGGCGGTTCTTTCATGTTAGGCTTTCAAAGCTTTCAATGCGAGAATCTGGACATACTAGCAGAAGCAGATGCAAAAACGGGCCTAGTATTTATGAATTTCGGAAAATAGTGTTTTTTAGCTTTTGTCATGGCGGCGATTTCGCTGAAAATGACTAACTTTGCCGACGGGAAACAACTATAAAAATTTGTTTTGTTCAATAAATTATGCTGAACCTTAAAAAGAAACTTTTCACAATTGCGCTTTCTCTGTTCTGTGCAGGACAGTTGATGGCCGTGCCCGCACTGCCGGGCAAGATGGTTGCGAAGCAGGCTGATGGTACCATGATTACCATTCAGAAGCTGGGCGACGAGCACTACCACATGACGGTGACCGAGGATGGTTATCCGCTGAAGTACAATTTTGCCACCAACAACTACGAGTATGCCGAGCTTACGGAGCAGGGGTTGGTCAGCAGCAACATCGTTGCCATGCCGGTGGGCCAGCGCGACGTACGCGCCAAGGCTTACCTGCAGAAGCTCGACAAGGAGGTCATGATGCAGCTCGCCGAGAAGCAGTTCTCAGCCGCTAAGGTCAACGCCCTTCAGAGCGTCGCTGCCAAGAAGTCCAATGCCAACGGCCCGAAGCGTGTGAAAATCAGCGACGTGCCGACGACTGGCAAGCAGAAGGTGCTCAACATTCTCGTGGAATTCTCCAACTGCAAGTTCTCCATGAGCGACCCGAAAGCATACTACGACCGTTTCTTCCACGAGAAGGGCTTCAACGAGAACGGTTCCTACGGTTCTGTCCACGACTACTACTACGAGGGATCAGGCCACAACTACGACCCGGACATCGACTGCTACGGTCCTATCCAGGTATCGGGCACCTATCAGAGCTATGCTGGTAACGAGGGTACGGAGAACGCATACAAGATGATCCAGGAGGCCTGCAAGCTCTTGTATCAGCAGGGTGTGGACCTCTCTCCGTATGACACCGACGGCGACGGCGTGGTCGATAACGTCTATGTCATCTATGCCGGCTACGGCCAGGCCGACTCCAACAAGCCCAACACCATCTGGCCGCACAGCTGGAACCTCTCCACCATCGGTGCAGACATCCAGTTGGGCAACGTGAAGATCGACCGCTACGCCACCTCTCAGGAGATCAACGGTCAGTCCAACAAGCCGGTGGGTATCGGTACGTTCGTCCATGAGTTTGGGCACGTCCTCGGTCTCGCCGACCACTACAATACGATGAATGCTGCTGCGTCCAACACGCCGGGAGCATGGGACGTGATGTGTGCTGGTTCCTACAATGGCGACCAGAACTGCCCCGCCACCTTCACCGCCTTCGAGCGCTACTCTCTGGATTGGCTCAAGCTCACGGAGCTCAACGCCACCACAGACACCTTCGTCACGGTAACTCCGCTGGAGGACAAGAATGCTGCCTACCGCGTCAGCATCCCGAACAAGAACTATGAGTACTTCATCATCGAGAACCGCCAGCAGAAGGGTTGGGACCAGTATATCCCTGGCCACGGCATCCTGGTGTGGCACTTGGATGAGGACCAGGCCGTCTGGACTGCCAATACCGTCAACAACGACCCGAGCCACCCGCGTGTAGATATCGTCGAGGCTGACCGCCGTTCTACGGTGAATGGCGACAGCGGCGATTCCTTCCCTGGCACCAGCGAGGTGACTTCCTTCAACTTCAACGGCTGGTACGACCGTAACGTGTTCGGCTTCGCCTATGTCGATGAGACGGAGGGCGGCGACGCTCGCTTCCTGCTCTCAGGCAGCAGCTACAAGCTCGACAACCCGCAGATCAGCATCAGTGACATCAGAGGCCGCTCCGCCAAGGCTACTTGGACCAGCGTGAAGTATGCCAAGAGCTACAACGTCACGCTGATGCAGAATGGCAAGGCTCTGGAGAACCTCTCTACCGAGGGCAACGAGATCGAGTTTGACGGTCTGGAGCCGCAGACGGAGTACACGGCTGTGGTACAAGCTGCCCTGGCCGACTATGTCTCTGATAGCGTCAAGGTGAATTTCACCACCAGCGAGCTCAACTTCGACGAGCGCAAGGTCAACGCCAAGGCCGCCTTTGGCATCACCGACGACTCCTTCACCGCCAGCTGGGATGCCGTCAAGGACGCTCAGCAGTATGACGTCACGCTCTACCAGCGTTCTATGGACGGTGAGGCCGACTACACCTTCGGCTTCGACGAGGGCGTGAAGAACCTCCCCGAGGGCTGGAACACCAGCGCTACTACGACCAGCGGTTCCTACTATGGCGAGGCTAAGCCTTCTCTCCGTATGAACGTCGATGGCATGTACCTTACGATGTGCGTGAAGGGCAAGAAGGTGAAGAACCTGAAGTTCTGGCGCCGCTCAAGCAACGCTGCTTGCAAGATCTTCGTCGATGAGTGTGTCAATGGCAAGTGGACCTTGGTGGGCGACACCCTGCAGCCGGAGGCTGGCAACAAGGCCACGGAGAGCTTCAAGCTCAACGATGCCGACAGCGTCCGCATCAGCGTCCGTGTGCCGCAGGGCTACGTGCTGATCGACGACGTAAGCCTCACCTACAACTACGAGATCAACAATCCGATGAACACGGTGACGCTCGACGCCAGCAATACCTACTACACCTTCTCTGGTCTCGACAACTCTATCCTCTATAGCTATAGCGTCGTGGCTCGCAAGGGCGACACCAACAGCATCGCCAGCGACATCATCGCCGTGCCGCAGCTGAGTCTGGCGGGTGTAGAGGGCGTGAAGAGCGAGCAGGAGGATGTCAACGCTCCCGTCTTCGACCTCCAGGGCCGTCGCGTGGCTACCTTGCTGCAGATGAACCGTCTGCCGAAGGGCCTCTACATCGTCAACGGCAAGAAGATTGTTGTGAAGTAATGTAATGCTCTGAAGGGCGAAAGCCCTACCAGATGATAAGCAGATTGCACGTCCCGCAAGGGCAGATGTGCAATCTGCTTTTTCTTTTTTGGCTTTTTATCGACCTGCATCCCCTTTTCCTTTGGTCAATCGAAAATATTGTCGTACTTTTGCAATGTTTTCACCCAGTAAATCAGAATATGGAGAATCAGAAGAAGCATCCGTCCAATATCGACGTGGCGGTACTGATGCTGTTTTTTAGTCGCGCAGACCTTTTCGGCAAGGTGTTTGAACAAGTGCGCAAGGCTCGTCCCTCAAAGCTATTCCTCTACCAAGACGGCGCGAGGGAGGGCAACGAGCGCGACAAGGAGGGCATTGCCGCCTGCCGGGCCATCTGTGCCGACGACCAGATCGATTGGGAATGTGAGGTCTATCGCCATTATTGCGACCACAACCAGGGGTGTGACCCCTCGGAGTATCTGTCGCAGAAGTGGGCGTTCTCCATCGTCGACAAGTGTATCGTGCTGGAGGACGACGACCTCCCGGCACAGTCCTTCTTCCCCTTCTGCAAGGAGATGCTTGACCGCTACGAGCACGACAACCGTATAGGAATGATCTCGGGCATGAACATCGACGAGGTGACGCCCGATGTCTCCGCCTCCTATTTCTTCACCTCCGCCTTCTGCATCTCGGGCTGGGCCTCCTGGCGCCGCGTCGTGGACCAATGGGAGGGCGACTACGGCTTCCTCGACGACGAGGAGACAGTAGCCAAACTGCGCACGCTATGCAAGACAAGAGGCGTCCGCGAAGACTTTCTGCCGATGTGCTACGCCCACCGTGCCTCAGGCAAGGAGCACTACGAGAGCATTTTCTGGGCTTCTCAACTCCTTCACTCCCAGATGGCTATCATGCCCCAGAAAAACCAGATAACGAACATAGGTCTGTCAGCCGACTCCACCCATTTCGTGGGCGGTCTGGAGACCACACCACGCGGACTGCGTCGTATCTTCACACTGAAGCCCCACGAACTACAGTTTCCGTTGCGCCACCCGCGCTATGTGATAGAGAACACGGGATACAAAGACCGCTATTACCGCGCCAACGCCTGGGGACACCCGTGGGTGAAGGTGGGCAGATCCTTCGAGGAACTGTGGCTGAACCTGCGCTGCGGCAACTTCCAGGTGATTCGCAAAGCCATCAGCAAACGCATCAAAAAATGGATGGGAAACGTGGACCACGGATGATTACCACCGCATTCCACCCTCGTTAGACCAACAATACTGCCATCAATCCAGCTCTATAGCCAAACAAAACGGTCAAAACGAAAAATAATCGTCAAAAGTTTGCGCTATTTCAGAAAAACATTGTACCTTTGCACCCGCTTAACAGCAATCGGGATGTAGCGCAGTTGGTAGCGCACTACGTTCGGGACGTAGGGGTCGGGCGTTCGAGTCGCCTCATCCCGACCTTATAAAACGAAGCAGCTCTCATGAGTTGCTTCGTTTTTTATTCCCCGCCCTCAAGACGAGAGGAATTTGGAATCACGCGATAAAACAGAATTCTTGGATCAAACAATGGATTAGGCTTGGGGTGACTTGACCAACTATTCCTCGGAATCTCTGACAAGCCACCCTCCCCATCTATCCTCTAACGAGTCGTAGCTCCTGCTTCAAGGCTGAAAGACTCAAGCATCTTCTTCCAAGGCCTTGCCTTTGCCTTGTTAGCCTTTTCCGCCGCTTCCTCCTGGGCCAAACGTTTCTCCAAGGCTGCCATGAATCGATGATATTCCACCGGGGTGATATCCACCTTGCCATAGCACCTCACCTCGGGATGGCGCTCCTTGTAGGCCGTCCGCACCATCTCGTGGGTTACGATGTTAGAAAGCGGAATGTGATACTGACGGATTATGGGCAGCAGATACTCGATGCCGCTCTCCACCTGCTCTTCCGTCAATGGTGCCCGCAAAGTATTACCTTGAAACTCGACACCGACAGTGAAGTAATTGCACGACTCTCGCCCATGGAGACAAGACAGACCGGCATGGAAGGTGACAGCGGTAGGGGGACAGAGAATATAGCGCGTGCCGTCGGTGTCTATGACGCAATGCGCACCGACCCCTCGTCGCTTGTCTGTCAGCGTCATCAAAGACCGCAGCACGGTAGGTACGGCGGTATGGTGCAGGACAATGCCCTGAAGTTCATTGATGGTGTCGGCCGCTATATTCGGTGTGGGCCAACTCACCTCGGCATACTTGTCCTCCTCGCGCTGCGCTTGGGCCGCAAGCGAGAAGAAGAGAAGGAATAATACAAAAAAACGATTCATTATCTATATATAGTTGGGGTGGCAATACATGGAAAACCGGATGGAAATCCTCGTTATCATTCCATCCGGGCATTAACCACAAAACGCTTTCTATGGGGCAGAAAGCCAAACACCTATGAAAAAAGTTTTCTTCTAACAGGGGACCTATCCCTTCCAAAGCCCGTGGAGATTGCAATACTCGCGCGCCTCCACCTCCGTGGCGTCGGTCTTAAACTCAGCCACGGGCTTATCCTGCGGGGTAAGGTTATGACGAAGCACTCCCGTCGGGGTCACGAGCTCTATCCACTGGATATAGTGAGCATCCGTCATGGGGTGCTCCACGGATCCCACTGTGACACGATAGCCACCTTCGATCTTCTCTACCACAGGCACATGCTTTTCCTTCGCACCGTCGGTCGTATTCTCTCGCAACAGCTTCATCGGCTCGCCACAGCACATGGGCGTACCCTCGGCATCCTGCAAGACCTCGACCATCAGCCCGCTTTTCTCACATTTATAAATCTCATTTTTCTTTGCCATAATGTCTTTGCTTTAAATGTTCATAAGGAATCAAGATTCCATGCTGCAAATATAGCTTTTCTTTTTGAATCTCACAAGTGATTTATACGCAAATAAACCTTTTTTATTACCATTTAGCCTATCATCTGCCCTCAAAAGAGGAAATCGCTGCCATCTCAGAATCGCATTGAGTCTCACCCTCACACGACACAAGCCGTGTAACATACCTGAACATACCTGTTATTTTGTCAAAACCCAAACAAATCTCGATTAACCATTCTTAGCACTGTTTTTTTTCGCTTTTCTCATAATAAGTCTATACCTTTGCATCCACTTTCCAAAACGGGGAGTAGTTCTTTTACTTTTTGAATAAGTATCAAGAGACAGCTTAGATGCTGAACCAACCGAGCAGACATAGCCACGGTGGTAAAAACGATACGAGTTTAAGGATTCAGTAATAATCATTAAATTAAAAAGTTATGTCACAAGTAACAAGAACTTTTACGGAACATCCACAAAACAGCATGATCCTAATGAATGGTGCTGTACTTGAGTGCTTTCCAAAAGAATCAAATCAAGGCGACTTTGTACCCGATCAAATGAAATTGGATACAACAGGCGTGTATCTGAGTATAGGCAATAAGCCATGCAAGCCACAACCAAGTACCATTGAAGAAAAGGAACGACAGAAGAAACTCTTCACGGACAACGCTTTTTATTTGTTGGCACACCAAGAGCGTATCATGCGTGACAGTAGGATGTTTCTTGCTCCTGTTGCCGCGCAAAATGGACTTGCTCATACTGGCACGTCCGGCATCAACGCACACTAACGCCGTTGAATAAGCAAACAAAAGATCTAGAGTTTAAGGTTAGCAAGAAAAAACATGAGCTCATCAATCAATTTCTCCCAAAAGGTATAAGTTACAACGAGATGGAAAGATATATGAATAAAAAGAATGAAATTTAAATATTAAGCAATGATTGAAAAAGTGAATCCGTGCCATCCGGACAAGGTGGCAGACCGTATCGCAGGGGCTATTGTGGACCTTGCCTACTCCAAGGTGGAGAACCCGAAGATTGCCGTCGAGGTGTTGCTCGGCCATGGCGTAGCAAACATCATCATCGAGAGCAGTGTGGACATCTCGCAGACTGAGACAGAGGCCATCGTCAGCCGCATCACCAAGCGCGAGGACCTGAAGGTCTCGCTTGTCATGGTGGCACAAGACCCTATCCTCGCCCACAATCAAGACGACGAAATCCGTTGCGGTGACAATGGCATTTTCAAGGGCGTGCCACTGACTGACGAGGAGAGGCTGCTCAGCAAGATAGCCCACGACATTTACGAGCGCTACCCTTCCGACGGCAAATACATCTTGGGCAATGGCAAACTGATCATCTGCCAAAGCAATGCAAAGACAGAAGATTTGAAAACACTCTACCCCGCCGCCATCATCAACCCTTTGGGAGACTGGAGCGGTGGCACTGACGTGGACGCTGGTGCGACCAACCGCAAACTGGGTTCGGACATGGCACAATCAGTCTCAGGCGGTGGCGTGCAAGGCAAGGACCTATCAAAGGCCGATGTCTCGGTGAACATTTACGCCTTCTTGAAAGCCCAGCAGACAAAACAAAACGTAGAACTGTTTTGTGCTATCGGCGACACAGAGATCGACGGAAGACCATACGCCGAGATTGTTGAGATAGCACGTCAATACATCAAGCAAGTCGGCGGCTTCGAGAAGTTTGCCGAATGGGGATTGTTCTAACAAGCAGCACAAGCACGACGCTGTCAATCGTATCTGGAGTAGTTTATAACTGTCATGGGATCTCTCCTGGGGAAGTTATAAACTACTCTTGCTTTCATATAACAGTTTTGTTTGCTTCTGTCTATAGTTTCACAGGGCGCCCTATCCAAACTATCATTCCGCTCCAAGCAATACTCATCCACAAGGTATAAGTCGCTACGGCAATGCAGGTCAGCAACGCCACACCGACAACGTTTCAAACCTTCAAAAAACAAGAAAGCGGCTGATACTCGAAAGTATCAACCGCTTCCTTGGTACCCAGACCCGGGCTCGAACCGGGATGGATTGCTCCACTGGTGTTTGAGACCAGCGCGTCTACCTATTCCGCCATCTGGGCTTAATGCGGGTGCAAAGGTACGAAGTTAATTTGAAGAAAACAAATTTTTCTTTGATTATTCTTAAATATTTTGCTCATGTGCAGATTAATTAGTACTTTCGTGTGCTCAACAGAAACCTTGAACAAATGATGGGAACACCTAACCACAACTACTGTATCATACTCGCCGGAGGACGCGGGCTGCGCCTTTGGCCCTCCAGTCGCGAGGACAAGCCGAAACAATTCCTTGACTTTTTCGGTACGGGCCGCACGCTGCTGCAGCAGACCTACGACCGGTTTGTGCAGATCCTGCCCCAAGACCACATCTTCATCACGACCAACGACCACTATGCCACCTTCGTCCGCGAGCAGCTCCCAGACGTCGGCAACGACCAGCTCATCATAGAGCCCGTGCAGAGAAACACCGCGCCGAGCGTAGCTTGGGCTATCCACCGCATCTTGCGTCTCGACGAGGAAGCCTCCGTCGCCATCACACCTGCCGACCAGATTATCCTCAACGAGGCTGCCTTCAAAGACTGCATCCTCGAAAAACTGGAATTCACCGCCCAGAACGACGTACTGATGCCCCTCGGCATCAGTCCCACGCGCCCCGAACCCGGCTACGGCTACATCCAGATGGGCGAGGCAACGAGCTACGCCGATATATATAAGGTGAAGGCCTTCACGGAGAAACCCGACCGCGAGTTTGCCCAGTTGTTTATGGAGAGCGGCGAATGGCTATGGAACACTGGTTTGTTTCTCGCCAATGCACGCTACCTGCGCACCACCATGGAGCAGTATATGCCCTCCGTGCTGCGCCACCTCGACGAGATCTATCCCCACTGGACAATCGACGAGGAAAACGCCTATATGCAAGAGCATTTCCGGTCCTACCCCAACCTGTCAATCGACTACGGCATCCTGGAGAAAAGCGAGCACGTCTGCGTGGCCCGCTGTCAATTTGGCTGGGCCGACGTAGGCACCTGGCACGGCATCTACGAGGCGCGGGAGAAGGACGCAGAAGGCAATGTCGTCATCGATTCCAAGGTGCTCTTCGACGATTCGCGAGACAATGTCGTAAAACTCTCGAAGGGCAAGTTGGCCGTCCTCGGTGGTCTTGAGGGATTTATCGTGGCCGAAAAGGGCAACGTGCTGCTCGTCTGCAAGAAGGAAGACTCCTCGGCACTGGTGCGCAAATACGTCAACGAGATAGCCATCCGCACAGGCGAGGAGTATCTCTGACCCCTATCATCCACCAGACTGTCCACCGCTACATCCTATGTATTTCCACCCGTTAGACACTCAGCTGTCAGCCCCAAGGCGGATGAACGACCCGTTCCACTACACCCCGGACCCGCTATGTCTCCTCGCCGCAGAAGTCGTCCAGCGCCAGTTGCCCGCCCACCCTGCCGAAGGCAAAATGGTAGGCGTACTGCTCGTGGAGCATGAGGGCCAGTTGGGCTACCTCCAGGCCTTCTCTGGTCAGACCGACTGGGCGCTCCCTTTGGACGAGTTTGTCCCTCCCGTCTTCGACTACCTCCGCCCCGACGGCTACTTCAAGCGACGCGAGGAGGAAATCGTACAGGTAAGCCATCGGCTTGCCACTCTACTGGCCAATCCTCGCTACCAGCACCTACTGCAAGAGCGGACGAGACTGGAGCGCGACTACGAGACGACGCTCGCCGACCTGCGCGCAAGGGCCAACGTAGCCAAAGCCCTCCGCGACCAGCGGCGCAAAGAGGCCCACATCTCGGAGCAAGAACGGGAAGCGATGGTTCGCGAAAGCCAGTTTCACAAAGGACAGATACGACGACTGAAGGCGCACCACCACGAGATGCTACGACAGCTGGAGGCCGACCTACGCTATTTCGATCGGGAGCGGGATCACCTGAGTGTGAACCGCAAACGGATGAGCGAAGAACTGCAAGCATGGCTCTTCGCACAGTTTAGGATGCGCAACGCCCGAGGAGAAGAAAAAGACCTGCTCGCCATCTTCGACGCATGGCACGCCACCCACCTCTCACCCAAGGCACAGCGGCGTGTGGAACGCTGCCCTTCGGGAGCAGGCGAATGCTGCGAACCCAAACTCCTGCAGTATGCCTACCTCCACCAGATGCACCCACGGAGTATCGCCATGTTCTGGTGGGGTCCTTCTCCCAAAGAAGAGGTGCGCCATCACGGCCAGTATTACCCCGCGTGCCACCTGCGCTGCCGCCCCATCCTCACGTGGATGATGCAAGGACTGGACGCGGAGGTGAAACCCATCATCTCCCACCCCTCCCTCCAGTTGCGCGTGCTCTATGAGGACGACCAACTGGCCGTCATCGAAAAGCCCTCAGGCCTCCTCTCCGTGCCTGGCAAGGGCGATGATCCCTCCGTCATCTCCCTGCTCTCCGACCGCTGGAAAGGCAAAGAGAGTCCCTACTCTGTCCACCGCCTGGACTGCTTCACCAGCGGACTGATGGTCGTAGCACGAACCCTGGAAGCTCAGAAGGACCTGCAAGCACAGTTTGCCCACCACACAACCCACAAGGAATATACCGCCCTCTGCCAATACACCGAGGACCTCTACACGGGCAAGAAAGGAGAAATCAGTCTGCCCCTGGCCCCCGACTACCTCGACCTGCCACGGATGCGCATTGATCTCGCCCACGGCAAACCCGCCCATTCGCTCTACGAAGTGCTGCGTATCGTCACCCTTGACGATGGCAGCCGCGCCGCCCTGCTGCGCCTCACCCCCACCACAGGACGCACCCACCAGCTCCGCGTCCACTGCGCCCATGCCGACGGGCTCCACGCCCCCATCATCGGCGACCCCCTCTACGGTCTGCCCGGACGCCGTCTTTGTCTCCACGCCACAATTCTGGAGTTTGACCACCCCACCCTCCACCACCGCATGCGCTTCCACAGCGACGTGCCGGCCTTCCCGTAGTCCTCGCCCTTCGTACGAATGGGGTCTCTTGTCAGCATCGGCAATGTGTATCACTCCATTTTCAGGCCGAGACAAATATTTCCCCACCTTTTGTGTGCATTTTTCCACGGGAATTATGTACCTTTGCAGCACACTAACAACAATGAGCCGAAACCTTATAAAATAAATAAAAATGCTGGAAAAGGAAAGACGCGAAGCTATCATACGCCTCATGAACGAGCAGGTAGTGCCCGCCGTGGGTTGTACCGAGCCGATGGCCGTTGCCCTCTGTGTGGCACGCGCCACGGAACTGTTGGGTCAGAGACCCGAGAAGATCAACGTATTGCTCTCGGGCAATATGCTGAAAAACGCCATGGGAGTGGGTATTCCTGGCACGGGCATGATCGGACTGCCCATCGCCATAGCCCTCGGTGCCATCGTTGGCAAGTCGGAGTACAAACTGGAGGTCATCAAAGACCTCACCCCTGAGACGCTGGCCGAAGGCAAGGAGTACATCAAGGGCGACCACATCACGATCGGCCTGAAGAACCAGTGCTGCGACAAACTCTACATCGAGGTAGAGGTCACGGCTGGCGACCACCGCGCACAGGCCATCATCATGCACACCCACACCAACTTCACACATGAGGAGCGTGACGGCGAGGTGCTGCTCGACAAGACTGTGGCCGCAGCCGGCGAGCAGGGCACGCAAGCTCCGCAGCTGACGATGCAGATGGTATGGGAGTTTGCCACCGAGTCGCCGTTGGAGGAACTGGACTTCATCCGTGAGGCCCAGCGCCTGAACATCAACGCTGCCGAAGAGTCGCTCAAGGGCAACTACGGCCACTGCCTCGGCAAGACCATCGTGCGTCCGATGAGCCACGGCATCTTCGGCGACACCATCTACTCCCACATCATCGCCAAGACGGCCCTGGCCTGCGACGCGCGCATGGGTGGCGCGATGGTACCCGTGATGAGCAATAGCGGCAGCGGCAACCAGGGCATCTGCGCCACCAATCCCGTGGTGGTCTTCGCACAGGAGAACAAGAACACGGACGAAGAGCTGGTACGCGCCCTCGCACTGAGCCACCTCACAGTCATCTACATCAAGCAGAGCCTCGGTCCGCTCTCGGCCCTCTGTGGATGCGTGGTAGCCAGTATTGGCGCCAGCAGCGGCATTGTCTATCTCATGGGAGGCAGCTACGAGCGCGCCTGCTATGCTGCCAAGAACATGATCGCCATCCTTACGGGTATGATTTGCGACGGCGCCAAGCCCAGCTGCTCTCTGAAGATCAGTTCCGGTGTCTCCGTCGCCGTCCTCTCGGCCACGATGGCTATGGAGGGACGCCACGTCACGGCGGCAGAAGGCATCATCGACGAGGATATCGACCAGTGTGTCCGCAACCTCACCCATATCGGCAAAGATGCGATGTCGGCCACCGACACGATGATCCTCGACATCATGACCCACAAGAAGCACTAAACCATCCTATCAATAAAATCCCCGCAAACGGATCATCCATTTGCGGGGATTTTTATTTTTTGTCGGTGTGCCAAGACTGTCGTCCTGGCACACCGCGTTTTTCTATGCGATGGGACGAGGCTTACTTCTTCAAGTCCTTCACTATGTCCATCGTGTCGCGAGCGATAACGATCTCCTCGTCGGTCGGAATCATCACCACCTTCACCTTAGAATCGTCGGCAGAGAGGATCTGCTCCTTGCCACGGACGTGGTTGCGCTCCTTGTCCATCTTCACGCCCAGGTACTCCATGTCCTGCAGGGAATCCCAGCGTACACCCTCCTGGTTCTCACCCACGCCAGCCGTCCAGACGATGATATCAACACCGTTCATGGCTGCTGCATAAGCACCAATGTACTTCTTGATACGGTAGTTGTACATCTCCAGAGCCAGATGAGCACGCTCGTTGCCTTCGAAGTCGGCCTGCTCCACCTCGCGCATGTCCGAGCTGATGCCCGTGATGCCGAGCACACCACACTTCGTGTTGAGCCAGTCGGCCATCTCCTGCGGCTTCATGTCGAGTTTCTCCATGAGGTAAGTCACGGCAGAAGGATCGATGTCACCCGAGCGGCCACCCATCATCACACCAGCCAGCGGGGTCAAACCCATTGAGGTGTCGATGACCTTGCCATACTTCACGGCAGCGACAGAGGCGCCGTTGCCGATATGGCAGGTGATAATGCGCTGTTTCGTGATGTCCACACCCAGGAACTCGCAGACACGCTGACTGACGTAGCGGTGGCTCGTTCCATGGAAACCGTAGCGACGCACGTGGTACTTCTCGTACAGGTCATACGGGATAGCATAGAGATAAGCGTAGGGCGGCATCGTACTGTGGAAAGCATTGTCGAAGACCGTCACCTGCGGCGTGTGCGGCATAAGTGCGTTGACAGCACGGATACCACGCAAGTGGCCCAGGTTGTGTACCGGGGCGAGGTCGATCAGGCTCTCAATGCCCTTCTCCACCTCCGGCGTGACGAGGCAACTCTTCTCGAAGAGGTCGCCGCCCTGCACCACGCGGTGGCCGACAGCGTCGATCTCGTTGAGGTCCTTGATGGCGCCGATCTCCGGATCGAGCAGACACTTGAAGACCAGGGCCACACCCTCCTTATGGGTCGGCAGGTCGGCCATGATCTGCTTCTTGCTTCCATCGGCCAGCTTCACCTTGATAAAAGCCTCGTCGAGGCCGATACGCTCTACGCCACCCTGGGCAAGGACGCGCTCGCCGTCCATGTCGTAGAACTTGTACTTGATAGAACTGCTACCGCAGTTGAGAACCAATATTTTCATGTTCGCTAATTGATTAGTTCGTTGCGTTCTTGTACTTTAAGCCTTCTTGGCGTCCTGCGCCTGGCAGGCGGTGATGGCCACCATATAGTAGATGTCATCTACCGAGCAGCCACGGCTGAGGTCGTTGACCGGACGTGCGATACCCTGGAGGATCGGGCCGATAGCCACGGCACCACCCAGACGCTGCACGAGTTTGTAGCCGATGTTGCCCACCTCGAGGTTGGGCACAACGAGCACGTTGGCCTTGCCAGCCACCGAGCTTCCCGGCGCCTTCTTCGTAGCCACGGCGGGCACGAGGGCTGCGTCGGCCTGGAGTTCACCATCGACATGGAGCTCAGGATACTTCTCGTGGGCGATGCTCACGGCGTCCTTCACCTTGTCGATCACATAGACGCTCTTGCCCGTCTCCTTGTTGATAGCATCCTTGGCGCTGCCCTTCGTGGAGTAGCTCAGCATGGCGATATACGGCTCGGTCATGCCCGCCACGCTATGTGCCGTCTGCGCCGTCGTGTAAGCGATCTGCGCGAGCTGGTCGGCGGTAGGATTCGGCGTGACGGCGACGTCGCCCATCACGATCACACCATCGTTGCCCATTGCCTTCTCGTGGGTGAGCAGGAGCATGGCTCCACTGACGCAAGAGATGCCCGGTGCACACTTGATGATCTGCAGGGCGGGACGCAAAGTCTCTCCCGTGGTTGACAACGCACCCGAGATCTGGCCGTCGGCCCCCTCGGTCTTGATGATCATGCAGCCCAGATAGAGGTTGTTCTCCGTCACCAGCTTGCGGGCCTGCTCGATGGTCATGCCCTTCTTCTTGCGCAGCTCGGCAAGCTTCTCGGCATACTCCTCACAGCGGGGATTGTTCTTCGGATCGACAATAGTAGCCTTGTCGATGTTCTTCAGTCCCCACTCCTCGGCTTCCTTGCGGATGTTCTCCGGATTGCCGATCAAGATAATGTCGGCCAGTCCGTCCTGCAATGCACGGTCAGCAGCCTTCAACGTGCGTTCCTCCTCGGCCTCCGGCAGCACGATGCGCTGCTTGTCGGATTGGGCACGAGCAACAATTTGCTTTAATAAATCCATGGTTTTTAAATTATGATTGAGATGTTTCGTTCTCCTTAACCAAGGGCAAAGGTATGGAAAATTTTTCACATTCAAGTAAAGACTGCGTTTTTTTTCACAAGATATTCACAAGAAAGGTTTTCCCCGCTTCTTTCTTCGTGCGCCCTATGGAAGGGCGTTTCGTAGCCGAAAGGACTTTTCCACCCATCATTTCCGACAAATCATGCAGGAATGTCGGGGAAAAGTAGTACTTTTGCCACAGTTAAACCAAAACATAGATATCTATGAAGATTGCTGTTTTCTGCTCCGCCAACGACGAGATCGATCCGGAATACTTCCGTTTGACGACTCAGTTGGGTGAATGGATGGCCCGCGAAGGCCACACCCTCGTCTTCGGCGGATGTGATTCTGGACTGATGGAGTGTGTGGCCCGTGCCGTCAAAAACCAGGGCGGGCGAACGATCGGTGTCATTCCGTCCATCGTCGAGCAGGGCGGACGACGCTCCCGTCACCTTGACGTCGAAATACCATGCGACGACCTTTCCGACCGCAAGTCGCTGCTCATGGACCAGGCCGATGCCTTCATCGCCCTGCCCGGTGGCATCGGCACGCTCGACGAGATCTTCACCGTGGCGGCCTCCAAGACCATCGGCTACCATGGGCGCCCCGTCATCCTCTTTAATATCAATGGTTGCTGGGACGCGCTGACCACCCTGCTGGACGACCTTCAGCAGCGCGGACTCATGCGCGGAAGCTGGCGCTCCCACTTCATCGTGGCCGGCTCCCTCGACGACATACAAAAAGCATTATCCTAACTTCCTCAATAACTATGGACTCATATCTTCCCAAAAGCTACCCCTCCCTGATGGAAGGGAAAAAGATCCTCTATGTCCACGGCTTCCTCTCCGCAGGATCCACCCACACTGCCGACGTGCTGCGGCAGTTCATGCCCCGTGCCACGGTCCTGGCACCCGACCTCCCCGTCCATCCTGCAGAGGCAATGGCCCTGCTCAAGGAGACAGTGGAGAGCGAACGTCCCGACCTGATCATTGGCACCTCCATGGGAGGCATGTACACGGAGATGCTCTACGGTTTCGACCGTATCTGCGTCAATCCCGCCTTCGAGATGGGGGCTACGATGAGCGAGCATCAGATGATGGGGAAGCAGACATTTCAAAATCCTCGTCAAGACGGCGTACAGGAGATCATCGTCACCAAGGCGCTGGTCAAGGAGTATCGTGAGATGACGGAGCATTGTTTCTCCCAAGTCACCACCGAAGAGCAGCAGCGCGTCTTTGGCCTCTTCGGCGACGAAGACCCCATCGTCCACACCTACGACCTCTTCCTCCAGCACTACCCACAGGCCATCCACTTCCACGGCGAGCACCGCCTGGTGGAGAAAGCCATCTACCACTATATCATCCCCATCGTCCGCCGGATCGATGACCGACAGACCGGGCGCAACCGCCCCACCGTGCTCATCCACTGGGACACGCTGGCCGACGCCTACGGCCAACCGAAATCGAGTCTCCACAAAGCCTACGAACAACTGCTGGAGCACTACAACGTCCACTTCGTCGTACCGGCTCCCACCTGCCATCCCGACCAACTGGCATCGCAGCAGGCTTGGATCGAGCGCGTCTTCAGTGCACCCGCCTGGAATCGCGTCATCTTTGCCAACAACCTGCAGCTGCTCTATGGCGACTACCTCATTTCCTCCACCGAAACGCCCGATTTCATCGGTACTTCCCTGCGCTTCGGCAGCGACGAACTGAAGACCTGGGAGGACATCATTGTCTTCTTCGACCGACTGGGAGGACAATAGGGATCCGTCAAGCAATGTTGAGACGATAGAAGGCCACATGGAATATATTACGGCGCAAGACCTATACCAACGGATAGAGGAAGCCCTGGCAACGGAAGCGCAGGGCGTGGCGAACCACATCCTGCACGATACCCTCGTACTTTGTTGTCACGAGGGTCTTCGCCATACGCGACATGCCTTCGGCAACCTTAGTTCGCAGGTGGACTATCTCTGCCGCGATCGTCACATGGCATCACAAGACGTGCTCGCCATCCAGCGAATGCGACGTCATAGCAATAGCGACGAACCCCTCTTACCAGAGGACCTGGGCTACGACTGCCGTGCATTGGCGTTGTTTGTCTCCGCCGTATTCCAAACTCCTGTCCCAGCCTCGTTGGTCGGGCGCATTCCCGCTACGGGAAGAGTGACCCAGGCCAGCCCCATCAGCAGCTACACCTACCTCCGCTGCGTGGTGCGGTCGTTCGACGACGAGACCATCCACGCTACCGTTGTCAACCAAGACTGCGACGAGGAGGTGGTGACGATCGACTACCGCCACACGCCCGACTACATCGACTTTTCCTATCTCACCCGCATTCTACAGGAGGGCATGACGCTCAACCTCCTCGACTGCTATCGGGAGGATGAGCGTCTGGTCCCGGGCCTCATCATCGTCGAACCCGACTATCTGCTGGACATTTCCGCCATCGCCTCCTGCTTCGAGGACTACGGCCACCACCCTTTGATCTTCACGCTCCACCGGCTGAAAGAACGGCAGAACAGCAAACACATCTTGCTCGGTAACTTCGCTGGGAGTGCCCTCGACGACCTTATCAACCATGCCCAATACCGTTTCGCCGACACGCTGCAACGCAATTTCCGCGAGAAGGCTATCGAGTACGCCTGCTGCCCCGACTTCGACCCCAGCGAGTTTAAAAAGCTTGCCGAGTCGCAAGTGAACAACATGCAGGCGGTCGTTGCCGAACTCTTTGGCAGATATAATAAGGAGAAGGCTATCCTCGAACCGAGTTTCATCTGCGAGAAATTGGGCATCCAGGGACGCGTCGACCTCATGACAACCGACCTGCAACTGCTTGTGGAGCAGAAATCGGGACAAAACTACTTCCTCAAGCGCCACACGCGCAACCGCTATGGTTCGCTTCATGTCGAGAAACACTATGTACAGGTGTTGCTCTACTTCGGCGTCTTGAGCTACAATTTCGGCCTCAGCCCAAAACATGCCGATATCTATCTGCTTTACTCAAAATACCCGCTGCCCGACGGTCTGATGCAAGTGGAGCCGCTCAGAAAGCTCCTACGCGAAGCACTGAAGTATCGCAACCAGGTCGTCGCCTTGGAGTATTGGATGGCATTCCACGGACTGGAGCGTATTCTCCCCCACCTCCATGTCTCCACGCTCAATACGGAGCACCTCGACGACTACTTCTTCCATGCATACCTACAACCTCAGATCGAGGCCATTACTACGCCGCTACAAACGATGAAACCGCTCGAAAGAGCCTATTTCTGCCGTATGATGCGCTTTGTGATGCGGGAGCAGATCGTCGCCAAGGTTGGCGCACAGGAGGGTGTGGGTTCGGCAGGTGCCGACCTATGGAACATGCCACTAAGCATGAAGCGTGAGACAGGCAATATCTTTACCCGTCTGCGCATCGTTGACAAAAAATCGGATGGCACGGGAGGCTACGACACCCTCACGCTCCTTATCCCCAAACAAGAGGATGACTTCCTGCCTAACTTCCGACGTGGAGACATGGTCTATCTCTACGCCTACGACCAAGACAAGGCTCCAGACGTGAGGCGTAGCATACTCCACAAGGGTACGCTCCAGGAGATCACACCCACCCAGCTCGTCGTCCATCTCAACGACGGACAACAGAACCCACATATCCTCCAAGTAGATGACGACAAGCGGTGGTACTGCCTTGAGCATGCGGGCAGCGACATCGGATCAACCTCGGCAATGGGCGGGCTCTACACCTTTGTCACGGCACCTGAGGCACGCCGCGACGTACTACTCGCAAAGCGACCTCCCATGACAGACAAAACCCTGCGATTATCCCAAAGCTACAATAAAAACTACGATGAAATCGTGGAAAAAGCGAAGCAGGCGCAGGACTACTTCCTACTTATAGGTCCTCCTGGTACGGGCAAGACCTCGATGGCGCTTCAGTATCTGGTGCGCGAACTGATCCTGCTGCCCACTCCCGAGAGCCCCACGGGTGGCAATGGGTTGTTGCTCTCCTACACCCACCGCGCCGTGGACGAGATCTGCGGCATGCTTGTGGACAACGACATCGACTTCATCCGTTTGGGTAGCGCCTACAGCTGCGACCCACGGTACCAGTCCCACCTACTGAGCGAGCGACTGACGGCGCGGCCTACCCTGTCGGCTATCAAGGCGATCATCGACCAGGCCTCCCTCGTCGTGGCTACGACGAGCACCCTTGCGGCCCGCCCCTTCCTCTTCCAGGTGAAGCACTTTGATGTGGCGATCGTCGATGAGGCAAGCCAGATCCTCGAGCCCAACCTCATGGGCATCCTCGGCGCTCACTGCAACGGACGCTGCTGCATCGACAAGTTTGTGCTGATTGGCGACCACAAGCAGTTGCCTGCCGTCGTGCAGCAGGATGCTGCCGAATCAGTCGTAGAGGAACCCATCCTCCAGGACATCCAGCTTACCGACTGCCGCCACTCGCTCTTCGAACGGCTTATCAACACGGAACGAGCAGCCAAAAGAACCGATTTCATCGGCATCCTGCGTCGCCAAGGGCGCATGCATCCAGAGATAGCTGACTTCCCCAACCGTCGGTTCTACGAGCGCGAAAAGCTTCTCTGCGTCCCGCTGCCCCACCAGTTGGAGGACACCATCTACCCATCCGTGCCCTCCTCCGCTCAGCAGACCTTGTCGCCCCTGGGCCATCTGCTCATGAAAAACCGTCGTCTCTTCTTCCCGTCCAAAAACTGTAGGCAGGCGGGAGTAAGCGAGAAAGTAAATACGGAGGAGGCACGTATCGTGGCACAACTGCTCAAGACGATCCACACGCTCTCCGGCACGAGTTTCGACCTGTCCAAAACCGTCGGTGTCATCGTGCCTTACCGCAATCAGATAGCGATGATACGGCAAGAAATCAATCGTCTGGACATTCCCAGCCTCATCCCCATCAGCATCGACACCGTGGAGCGATACCAGGGGTCTCAGCGCGACATCATCATCTACTCCTTCACCGTCCAGAACCGCTACCAGCTCGACTTCCTCACTAGCAACTGCTTTGTGGAGGACGGCAAAGTGATCGACCGCAAACTCAACGTCGCCCTAACGCGGGCTCGAAAACAACTGATCATCACAGGCAACGAGGCCATCCTGCATCAAAACGCCCTCTTCAAGGACCTCATCGACGACATGCCTCGCCATGAGATCTAAGTCTTCTCCTGTTTATTCTGTAGGCTTCACCACAGCTCTCCACTCCATAAACTGCTTGGTCACCTCCCCGTCGTGATGGTCGAGGAAGAGGCTATGGCCCGTGTCGAGGGTGGCGATAGCCTGTATGTCGTCAGCGTCGAGTTCAAAATCAAACAGATTCAGATTCTCCTGCATCCGTTCCTTATGGACGGTCTTCGGGATGATGATCACGTCGTTCTGCAACAACCAGCGCAGCGCCACTTGCGCCGCCGTCTTGCCGTGCTTCTCTCCGATCTGTGTAAGGGTCGGATTGGAGAACAGTCCGTTGGCACCCTCTGCCAAAGGAGCCCATGCCATGAGACGCGTACCCAACTCGTCCATAAATCTGCGAGTCTCGCGCTGCTGGTCGAAGACATGCGTCTCCATCTGATTAACCATCGGTGCAATCTCCATGTTGGAGGCAAGGTCAACCAAATGGTCTGGGAAGAAGTTGCTCACGCCGATGGCACGGAGCTTGCCGGCCTTGTAGGCCTTCTCCAAGTCGCGATAGGCCCCATAGCGGTCGCAGTAAGGCTGGTGAAGAAGCATGAGGTCGATATGGTCCGTCTGCAGTTTGCGCAGACTCTCGTCGATGCTCTTCATGGTCTGGCCCTCGCCATAATTAGAAGGCCACACCTTTGAAACAAGGAATAGATCATCACGGCTTACGCCGCTCTTTCTCCACGCGCTGCCCACAGCCTCCTCATTGAGATAAGCCTGAGCCGTATCGATCATCCGATAGCCCACATTGATGGCATCCACTACCAAAGCCTCACACTCCTCAGGCTCCACCTGATAAACACCATATCCCACCTGCGGCATTTCCACGCCATTGCTTAACTTTATCGTTTCCATATTGTTCTGTTATTGGTTACTGTCAATTGCATAAAAGAAGCGCCCATTGCCTTCACCTGCAAAGGTATGCATTTTTCCGCAAACGACACATTGAGAGCTATCTGTTTCAGATATTTTTTACTAAAGTATCACTGTCATGGAATGGAATATCTTTGGAATAGAATATCATCGCAGTACAGCATTGAGAATCAACCATCAATTGGCAGAAAGTTTGTTTCCTCCCGAGGTTGCAAAAATTTCTCCCCGAGAAACACAGTTTTTTACATGACGGTTACTTCGGTTACTCCGGTTACTTTCGGTCTTTTTGGGCATCCGAAGAATACATGATTAGGCTTTACACACGCCTCCGACAACCGAACGATCTACACCTTAGACCGAGGGTTGAGTCGATCACAGAAGAATATGCCACGATGATAGGTGCAAGCGCATTCACCGTTCTTTCATCGTCAACATTCGCTACATCGATTATAATAGTTCTTCTTGTTTTAAAATATCTTAATATCCCACTTTATGCTCAATGTTTATTTGGCTGTATGTGTCGAAAAGTGTAGCTTTGCATTGACGTTATGTGTCAGAAAGTGTAAACTCTCGACGTTGTCATGTGTCGAAAAGTGTGATGATCTGACTATTTTATGTGTCTAAACGTGTAAAGATATGAAGAGAAAGATATATACCAAGCTTGTGGAATGGAAGCATCAAGAGCTTCATAAGCCATTGATATTAAACGGAGTAAGACAATGTGGCAAGACTTATATTCTTAAAGAATTCGGTCAAGCAGAGTTTGATAATCTTGCTTATGTAAGTTGCGATAGAAATGATAACCTGCAAGCCATCTATGAAGGCGACTTCGATACGGCGAGAATCATTCGAGGGTTAAGTGCTTTGACTGGCGTGGATATAGTCCCTGGCAAAACCCTTATATTCTTGGATGAGGTGCAAGCATTCCCACAGGCGTTGGAAGCTTTGAAGTATTTCTGCGAAGATGCTCCAGAGTATCATATTGTGGTGGCTGGTTCGCTGTTGGGGGTTGCCCTGCATGCAGGTGTGTCATTTCCCGTAGGCAAGGTTCAGACAATGCGTCTATTCCCTATGGATTTTGAAGAATTTCTTATGGCTATGGGAGAGGACCGGCTGCTCAAGCTGATGCACAGCAAGGATTATGCATTGATGAATGCGTTCCACGAAAAACTAAAAGACTATTTGCGTCAATACTATTACGTGGGCGGAATGCCTGAAGTTGTGAAGATGTATGTGGAAAACAAATTGCTCGGCCAAGTGCGCACTATTCAGAACGAAATTCTCTCCAATTATGCAAGCGACTTCTCCAAGCATGCTCCTGCACAGGAGGTGCCTCGCATAGATATGGTATGGCAGTCCATACTCGGTCAGCTTTCGAAAGAGAATAAGAAGCTTGTCTATGGGGTATTGAAGAAGGGTGGCAGAGCCAAGGAGTTTGAGTTAGCCATACAGTGGTTAGTGGATGCCGGTTTGGTTTATAAAATAACTAAGGTGACAAAGCCTGAGTTGCCGTTGAAGTTTTATGAAGACTTGTCGGCATTCAAGTTGTATCTGTGCGATTGTGGACTGATGGGAGCTATGGCTGATACCGCAGCAAAGGATGTGTTGCTTGGAGATAACGTATTCACGGAGTATAAAGGAGCGTTCACTGAACAGTATGTCCTTCAGCAGTTGCTTGCATCGGGTATTACCCACATCTATTATTACAGTTCTGATACTTCTCGCATGGAAATGGATTTCCTTGTTCAGCGTGACGGGGCATTATTGCCTATAGAAGTAAAAGGCGGTACAAGCATCAAAGCCACCTCATTGCATAACTATCTTAAGGCGCACCCTGACATATCTGCCATCCGTTATTCTATGTTGCCTTATCGTCAACAAGAGAATATCTCCAACATGCCGCTCTATGGAGCCTTTCTGCGTTCATAATGTTGTGTGAAACCATTGCTGTTGCTCCCTCGTCTCTTTTCGTGCAAGCATCGTAAAGTTGATGTTTTAGAAGACAATATTTGCATTTCTGATGCTCAATAATTAGGTTCTTCCGGAAAATGGAGTGACTCGACGTGGACACATAGAAGACAATTTGAACAACTTTTACAACAAGTAACAACTCTTTCGATAAGCCATGAGCAGAACTGAGCTTGCTCAAGTTATGCCATGGCGAGAAAGAGTGCCATGTAATGGAACAGCTTCGCGGGGACATCGCATCTTCGAGGCCCATGCTGACCAAGGGTTGCTGCAAGGGAAACAACTATGAACAAAACCTATCACTCGATTTTTCGGATGAACCAAAATTACTCCATGATCGGAAAAAATCCTCCAAAAGGAATGAGCTTCTCAGATTTTATTTGTACTTTCGCCGTGTCATTCGAAGATTTTGCTATACCTGTTTTTGCAGCACTAAGGTAGGTAAGAATCCGACATGGCAAAAAGATTTGAGCAGCTTTTTGTTGCTCAGACACTTATAAAAAATACTAACTCACAGTGCTGCGAAAAATAGGATAATTATGATTGGAAGCATAATAGGTGATGTGGTTGGGAGCTTTTTTGAGGTCTGCAACACTAAAAGCAAGGATTTTGAATTGTTCTCATACCAGAACTCTTTTACTGATGATTCCGTTCTCACAATTGCGACTGCGGATTGGCTACTGAATGGTGGCTCCCCTGCTACGTACTACGCTGATTGGGGCAATGCATATCCTTCCGCAGGATATGGTGGAATGTTTCTCGATTGGCTATGGGCAATGGATCGCAAGGGGTATGCATCTCCATATAATAGTTGTGGCAACGGCAGCGCTATGAGAGTAGGTCCTGTTGGTTGGGCTTTTGAGACACTGGAAGAAACATTATCAGCTGCTAAAACTTCTGCCGAATGCACACACAATCATCCAGAAGGTATCAAAGGCGCACAAGCAGTTGCTATGGTTATATTTCTCGCAAGAAAAGGAACAAGTAAAGATGTCATAAAAGAAAAGATTGAATCGCACTTCAATTACGATTTATCTTTCACGATTGATGGAATACGCGACTCCTACGGTTGGAGTAGCCCATTTGGAAATGGCGTTTGGTGCCAAGCAAGTGTTCCACAAGCAATAGTTGCTTTCCTTGAAGGCACTGATTTTGAAGATTGCATTCGAAATGCAATTAGTATTGGAGGAGATAGCGATACTATAGGCTGTATTACAGGCTCTATGGCAGAAGCCTATTATGGCGTCCCTTCCAATATTAGGCAGACAGTACTGACCTATCTACCGGATGATTTCAAATCAATTATAGATAAATTTGAGAAGAAATATCAGAATATTGATTAACAATTCAAGGAATAATAGTAACCTATGCTATACACATTTTCATCAGCACACCTCGCTGCTATACGCGAGGTTCACAACAACCTTAGAACGCTGAGGCATTTAGTCCCCGTACTGGACAAAGATGGCGAACCGTATTATAGCGGCGGTGCGTCTTCCGTCGTGTTCAAGATGAAGGACGAGCAGACCGGGAAGTGCTATGCCCTCAAGTGTTTCACCGAGGAGCAGGAAGGACGCGCGGAGGCATACCGTCTGATAGAAGAGGAGTTGAAATTTGTCGATTCACCTTATATCACTTCTGTGAAATATTTGGAAAAGGAGCTCTTTGTCGATAGCGACAGTGAAGACAACGAGCATTCCGTGCTGCTGATGGATTGGATAGAGGGCAAAACTATGGAGGCATACATTAACGCCAACTACATGGACGGTCACGCTATGGCGATGCTCTACTACCAGTTCTGCAAGATGGTGGATTGGCTTCGTTCGCAGTCATTTGCGCATGGCGACATCAGGCTCGACAACATCATAGTGCGTCCCGATGGAACGCTCACCCTCGTTGACTACGACGACATGTTTGTGCCGGCTATGAAAGGACGGAAGTCCCCAACGATCAGCACAAAGAACTTCTCCCACCCCCTTCGCACCATAGACGACTTCGGCGAAACCACCGACGATTTTGCCTTGGTCTCCATTGCCCTCTCGCTCAAAGCCATTTCTCTTGACTCGTCTCTGCTTCAGAACTACGGAGCATCCGACCGTTTTCTTTTCGCCCCCACCGGATATTTTGACTTGAGCATGAGGAATGACTTTGCTCCCCTGCAAGATTTATTAAATGCCGTAGAGGATGAATTTGGCGTAAAATATAGCAAGGATTGGAAAAGATTGCTTAAAGCACCCCAAAATTTAGAAGGCGACTATTCTATCAGAGAAGGAGCGAAAGTGATTGAGAAAAAAGCTTTTTTCGAATGCAATTCTCTCAAAAGCGTTATCATTCCAAATAGTGTCACAATTATTGAGGAATGGGCTTTTCTAGGTTGTTATTCTCTTAGAAGCATCGATATTCCAGACAGCGTCACTAAAATGGGCGTTAGTGCTTTTAGACACTGCAATTCCCTCAAAAGCGTCAACATTTCAGGCGGTGTGACAAGTATTGGAGATAGCGCTTTTGCTAACTGCGAATCTCTCAAGACCATCAACATTCCAGACTCGGTGACAAGTATTAGAGATTACGCTTTTTCTGATTGCGGATCTCTTAAGAGCGTCAACATTCCAGACTCTGTGACAAGTATTGGAAACTACGCTTTTAGCAATTGTAGCGCTCTCAAAAGTATCAACATTCCTAATAGCATAACAAGGATTGAGGATAACGCTTTCTGCAATTGTATTTATAACCATAGAACAACCAAAACTAATCAGAAATATCCGAGTGTAAATCTTTAATTACCAGCATATTCTAAAATTTAACACTTTTCGGTTGCCATTTGTCGCTTCCCAAATTTCCACATATTTTTGAGACGTATTTCTGACGTGGAGAATTTGCGGGGCTTGTTTTTTGTCACACCGTGCAGACAGTTGACAAGGGTTTACAACCGTTTACGACAAGCGACAATAACCGCCCCGATATGCGGAAACAGTCACACTGTGTAGAAAAGCGACAATGGTTGACTTCCGTTCACATCCGTTTACCTTTTCAGAGATATAGGATTGAAGAAATGAACCATTAAACGATAAAACGGTATGAAAGCAACCAGAAAATGCAGTTTTTGCGGCAAGTCCTTTGTAACCCGAAGCGGTATGCAAAGATATTGCAGTGAGGCTTGTCAGGCAGAAGCCAAACGAGCCAGAGTGATGCAGAAGAACAACCTCTTCAAAGTCGCCCAACCCTTGATGGAGATACAGCATCAGGAGTATCTCACCTTTTCCAAAGCAGCCATCCTCATGGGCTGTTCCCGACAGTACATTTACAAACTTGTAGCCATCGGCAAGCTGAAAGCCTCACGCATCAGCAACCGCATGGCATTCATCCGCAGAGCCGACATCGAGCAGATGTTGGAGGGCAATCCCTATCACCGCATCCTGCCCGGCAACACCTCCACACCAAGGAAATCATCTTCATCTTCCTTACCTGCCAAAAGAGAAAAAAGGGAAAAGGAAAGCGAAGAAGTGTTGGACTTCTATTCGGGCGAGGAGGTGATGTCCCTTTTTAAGGTAAAGCAGTCATGGCTTTACACTTCCGCCAAGCGTAACCATATCCCCATCTGCCGTATCGCAGGAAAGAACTATTACAGCAAGAAGCATATTGACGAGTTTTTCGGTGTGGCAGTTGATATTAGCGAAATTACCGACTGGCTACTGACCGAGGAGGTGGAGGAACTGTTCGGCATGAAGCCGACCGCACTCCGTGCCTACACCTATCGCCATAAGATACCCACTAAAAGAGAGTACGGGCGTACCTATTACTCCAAATCACATTTGAACGAACTCCGCAGAACTGACCTTGTGAACGATGAACGCTACTATACCGTTGAGCAGGTGCAGCAAATCTATGGTCTTTCGTCAGCCAACATCTGCCATATCGTCAAGGTGAAGCACATCGAAAAGATAAAGGTGGGTGTGAAAAACCTGCTTTTGCGCTCAGATGTGGAGCGTGTCATGGCTGAAAGGAACAAATAACCGTGAAAAATCGGGATTATCGAAAATTATTTCAAAATGATGTATCGTGGAGGTATTCACGGATATTTCACGTTGTTCCTTTGCCATCGGAAACATGGATACAACTCCAAAATGTATACAACCAATTAAAACATAATTATTATGAGTAAATGCAAAACAGTTACCTTGCGTAAGCGCAAGATTAAGAACGGGACACAGTATTCACTATGCCTTGACTACTATCCCGGCTACCGTGACAATGTCACCATGAGAGTGATTACACGTGAAACCTTAGGAATTTACATCTTCGCCAAACCTGCAAACCAGCAGGAACGGGACTTCAACGCACGCATGATGAAGAAAGCGGTCATCCTGCGCAACCAGCGCTACGAAGCCATTTTCAATGAAAACAACGGCTTTTTTGACAAGACCAAGATGAAGGGCGATTTCCTTGCCTATTTCAAAGGACTGGCTGACCGCAAGAATATCAAGTGGCAGCACGTATACAAGCATTTCCAGCGGTTCGTGAACGGCAAATGCACCTTTGAGGAGGTGGATGTGGATTTGTGCCGCAAGTTCATGGAATACCTGCTTGATGCACCCCAATCCATCCACACCAACCAAAAGCTGCACATCAACTCCGCAGCAGGCTATTGGTCAACTTTCCGTGCCGTGCTGCACACCGCTTACCGTGACAGGAAGATAAAGGAGAACCCAAACGGCTTCTTAGACCGCATCGAGTGCATTCCCACCATCAGGGAGCATTTGAGCCAAGAGGAACTGATACGGCTTGCCGAAACACCCTGTGAGGAGGAGGTCTTGAAAAAAGCTTTTCTTTTCGCCTGTCTTACGGGACTGAGAAAGAGCGACATCAGACAGCTCACGTGGCAGCAGATACAACCATACACCAACGGCAGGATGTTCGTTACCACCCGTATGCAGAAAACCAAAGAAATAGTGCATAACCCCATCAGTGATGAAGCCTATGGACTGCTGGGAGAACGGGGCGAGGGACTTATCTTTGAGGATTTCAAGGACAAGATGCTGCAAGGACCACTCCAACGGTGGCTCACGGCAGCAGGGATAACCAAGAAAATCACCTTTCACTGTACCCGCCACAGCTTCGGAAGCCTGCACGTGGAAATGGGAACGGACATGGCTGTCATCCAAGCCTATCTCGGACATAAGAACATTACCACCACACAAATCTATTCCAAGATAGCAGCGCAGCAGATGTGTCAGGTGGTGGACAAGATAACCTTGAAGCGCAAGGAGGCATAAATGTCTCACATTGACAGGTATTCAGAGGGGCGGTTATGGCTACAAGGCTATAATCGCCCCTCTATGTTTTTGGCTTGATGCCACCATTTATAAGCCCCTCAGAGTATGAAACAGAGTATGATATGATGACATTTCGTGAAATACATTGAAAAAGACCGTTCTAACCGCAAATAACGGGCAGTAATTGGGAAAAATAGCATTAACTTTGCACAAAATAATACAGGAACATTCAATCTCTCAACGAAATATGGAATCATCAATCAAGGACAAATACATCATCCTGGGCTTTGTCGGCTTCGCCATCGTCCTAATATCTTCCATTGCCACGCTGGTAATAGCGGACAGCTTCAACCAAGACAACTTTGTCAGGTGGATAGTATTCGTATGCTGTAACCTGTTGGGATGGTTGCTCTATCTCTCCTTTCAGACACTTATCTTTGATACATACGAAATCTACAAAATCAAGTTCGGCAAGAAAGAAACGATTGCCGAAGCCATAGAGGTGCAGGAAGAACTGTCACAAAATACACTTGAAGAAGCCACATCTGTGCCTGGACCTACATCAGTCCCTGAGCCTGTACCCGAATCATCCCCGACAAAAGAAGAGACACTTATCCAAACACAACCGATAGAGCTTACTATCGCCCCGGATCTTCACGAAAAGAACCGTGCCAATTACGCAAGCAGAGAGCAACGGGAAAAGGAAGAGCGCATCCGCATGGTCATGGAGTATTGCCATTATTACCTGCCTCGCATTGCCGACCAAGAAACCGTGAACCACATCTGTACTGAGGTGGACAAATGGATGAATCTTAACACTTATACCCCGAAGCCCATACAAAGACCGTTTACCAAAGACATCAACAACATTCCACTCCGTCACTTCGTATGGAATATCTCTGAGCGTTTCCTGTACAAGAGATACTACAATGGGGATAACCGTGCCAAGTTCATCAAAGCCCTTTTCCCGAAATCGTTTGCTGATACAGACTTATCAACCATCAAGAATTTCAAGGTAGAGCCGTTAAAGACGGAAATTCCCATTGATGAACCCGAAAACGGCAAACTTGATTTCCACTATCCCGAGGATTATGTGCGGAATTAGGATAATCACGACACCAACGACAACCATCCGGTAACTCATAACCGCCTGTTTTACATCGTTTCCCGAGTAATTTTACCCGTCATTTATGGCTGGGCTTAATTATTCGGGAATTATTTTGCAATGACGTGTCGTGGAGATATTCACGGATATATCATTTCAGTCCTTTGCGCCAAGTCTTACAAAAGAGACGAGTACGCGAATGGAAAAATCAATTCTTACCTTCAACGACCTCCCCGAGGTTGTCGCTCAGCTTCGAGACGAAGTGATGAGCCTGAAAAGCCTGCTCGCCGAGCAGCGCAGTGTGAACAATGCCAAAACGGTGGACACCCACGTGCCCATGTCTGTGGACGAGGCAGCAGAGTATTTAGGTATCCCTAAGGGTACGCTCTACATGAAACTGTCAGAAGGGACAATCCCTGCCACCAAGCCCGGCAAACGCTATTGCCTTTACCGTGACGAACTGGACAAGTGGCTGGAAACCGCCCGAAAGAATCCCATACCGTTGTCAGACGAGGAACTGAACAAGTCCTTATCCTCTTCCCACCGTCGCAAGCCCAACCCACGTAACTGGTGAATGATATGGAAGAGGATAAGAACTATATCAACCTGATACGTGGCGACCTCACAAAAGCATCCCAAGCGCATAACGGTATGCCCGACAGTGTAGGCATGATGAATATCAAGACGGCAAACCAAACCATTCTTGAAGCATCGTTATTGCCTACGCCCCGTGCGCTGTGGGACAGCTTTTGGTACGAGGGGGAACTCTCCTGCTTGTTTGCCGATTCCAACGTGGGCAAGTCCATCCTTGCCGTGCAGATAGCCGACCGCATCGCCCGAACCGACAATGTGCTGTATCTGGACTTTGAACTGTCCGAAAAGCAGTTCCAGCTCCGCTATACCAACGAGCATGGAGAGCTCTACACCTTTCCCGACAAACTCTATCGGGTGTCTATTGACTGCAACCAGCTTTTGGATGCCAACTTTGAGGAAGCTATCATAGGCGGCATTGAACAGATGGCTGTGCAGACCGACTGCAAGATTTTCATCATTGACAATCTTACCTACCTGTGTTGCGCCATGGAGAAAGGCGATGCCGCAGGACGGCTGATGATTCAGCTGAACAATCTCAAAAAGAGATATGCGCTCTCTATCCTTGTCCTGGCACATACGCCCAAACGCTCTTTGGATTGTCCCATCACATCCAACGACCTTGCCGGAAGCAAACGGCTCTACAATTTCTTTGACAGCGTGTTCACCATTGGAAAAAGTGCCCAAGACGGAGGGCTTCGCTATGTGAAGCAGCTTAAAGTGCGCTATGGCACGTTCTCTCATGATGCGGATAATGTAATCGTTTACGAGATTGACAAGGTGGATGCTTTCTTGCAGTTCGTGTTCAGGGGCTATTCCACGGAAAAGGAACACTTGAAAAAAATGGGCGACAATGAATCAAGCCAAAGGGATTGCCAAATTCTGCAACTCTCCCAATCGGGCAAGTCCGTCAGGGAGATAGCCTCACAGGTGAATTGTGGCAAGTCCACCGTAAACCGTATCATCCAGCGCAGCAAAGAGAGTAAAAACGCAGGTGTCCCAAGTGTCCCACTGTCCCAACCCTTAGAGTGTGGGACAATGGGACAGGATGGGACAGCCGACAATCAACCATCAAAAACGGACTAAGCTATGGGCAATTATTCATTACAGAAGTATAAAGGAACGGCAACACGGCATACCTGCCCCAAATGCGGAGACAGGCATTCTTTCGTCTATTACGTGGACGAAAATAATGTGCCGTTGCATCCATCGGTCGGCAGATGTAACCACGAAAGCGGTTGTGGGTATCACTACACTCCGAAAGAGTATTTTCAAGAGCATCCTGAACACAGAACTACCAATGATTTCTCTTTTGACAGGCAAAGAGCAGAGCAGAAGAAAGTGAAGCAGCAAAGTAAGCCGACAGCCATCGGCTATATTCCCCCTCACTATGTGGAGAAGTCGCAAAGCGAGCGTAGCAATTTCTTCCGTTTCCTCTTCACACTCCTTACTTCCTACTATGGCGACAAGGCGAAAGAGGTGTTGAAGCGGTTGTTGGAGGAATACCGTTTGGGGGCTACCCGTGACGGCTCTGTTATCTTTTGGCAGATAGACAGGACGGGCAAGGTACGCACGGGAAAGGTGATGCAGTACAATCCCGAAGACGGACACCGTATCAAGGGAGGACAGACATCGGCAGTGAACTGGATACACAGCATATTGAAAAAGCAGCGTGTGTTGGCAGAGGATTGGCAACTATCCCAATGCCTTTTCGGGGAACACTTGTTGAAAACGCATCCCGACAAGGTGGTGGTCTTGGTGGAATCCGAGAAGAGTGCCGTTATCGGTTCTGCTATCTTCCCCGATTATGTATGGCTGGCTACGGGTGGTAAGAGTCAGATGAGAGAAGAGAAACTCCGTGTACTGTCAGGGCGAACCGTGCTTCTCTTTCCCGATGCCGATGCTTATGCCGAGTGGAAACAGCGAGCCGAGAGCATGTACTTTTGTAAGGTGGTGGTTTCGGACATCATCGAAAGGAATGCCACCCCGAAACAAAAAGAAGCCCATATCGACATAGCCGATTGGATTATCTTTCAGATACGGGAGGGCAAGGTGATGAGTACAGCCAACCACTTGGTCGAGGCTGAGAGAATCCTCCAGCGGATGATAGAGAAGAATCCCGTCCTGCAAAAACTGATAGACGATTTAGACCTTGTGCTGGTCGGTGCATCTCCAATCGGCAACGATGATGAAAAACCTCCCTGACGGAGGAGAGCGGAAGCCGTAGGCTGGAGTTTGCAGACAATGGCTTGCCATTGATATAGCCCACTATAACTACACGCTCCGCTTACGTAGTTGTGGGCTCTCCCGAGGGGATTAGGGTTTTACCCTAATGACCCACTCAGGGCGTTTCTCCCCTGAGAACCCAGAGCAAAGAGTGACCCTCTCTTTGCAATCTCCGCTTATGGGTTGCACCCCTAAGAACCCCATGCGTTTACGGACAGCGGAAAAGCAAACAATAAAGTACAAACCCAAAAAACAAGTATCTATGGCAACAAAATCAAGCATACATATCAAGCCCTGCAATATCGCATCGAGTGAGGCTCACAACAGGAGGACTGCCGAATACATGCGCCACATCGGAGAGTCCAGAACCTATGTGGTTCCAGAACTCTCCACCGATAATGAGCAGTGGATAAATCCCGACTTCGGCAGTCCGGATTTGCGGACGCATTATGACAATATCAGACAGATGGTAAAGGAAAAGACCGGACGTGCCATGCAGGAAAAGGAACGGGAGCGCTAAGGCAAGAACGGCAAGATAGTCAAGATTGCGGGATGCTCACCCATACGCGAAGGAGTACTGCTTGTCAGGTCGAACACCACACTGGCAGACGTACGTAAATTCGGTGAAGAGTGTCAAAGACGGTGGGGAATCACACCGCTGCAAATCTTCCTGCACAAGGACGAAGGGCATTGGCTGAACGGCCAGCCGGAAGCGGAAGACAGGGAAAGCTTCAAGGTCGGGAACAGATGGTTCAAGCCGAACTATCATGCCCATATCGTTTTCGACTGGATGAACCACGAAACAGGAAAGAGCCGAAAGCTCAATGACGATGACATGATGCAGATGCAGACCCTTGCATCCGACATCCTGCTGATGGAACGCGGGCAGTCAAAGGCTGTCACTGGTAAGGAGCATCTGGAACGGAACGACTTTATCATTGAGAAGCAGAAAGCTGAACTGCAACGCATGGATGCAGCCAAACGGCACAAAGAAGAACAGATAAATCTTGCCGAGCAGGAACTGAAACAGGTGAAATCAGAAATACGCACTGACAAGTTAAAGAAGACAGCCACCACGGCAGCGACAGCCATAACTAGTGGAGTTGCTTCTCTTTTCGGGAGTGGAAAACTGAAAGAACTGGAACGTGCCAACGAAAAACTGCAAGACGAGGTTTCAAAACGGAACACCAATATTGAAAAATTGCAGAGCCAAGTACAGCAGATGCAGAAACAGCATGATACGCAAATCCACAATCTCAGAGAAATGCACAGGCAGGAACTTGACATGAAAGAAAAAGAACTGTCACGGCTCGCCAGAATCATAGACAAGGCTTTCAGGTGGTTTCCGATGTTCAGGGAAATGCTGCGCATGGAAAAGTTTTGTGCCATGCTGGGATTCTCTAAAGAAATGACTGAAAGTCTTATAGTCAAAAAAGAAGCCCTGAAATGTAGCGGTAAAATCTATTCCGAGCAACACAGGCGGAACTTTGATATAAAGGATGATATTTTAAGGGTGGAAAATGACCCTGACGATGAAAGCAGGCTGAACCTGACAATAAACAGGAAGCCGATTGCCGACTGGTTCAGGGAGCAATGGCACAGGCTTAGATATGGAGCAAGAGTGCCGCAACAGGAAGAAAGAAAAAGTAGAGGATTCAAATTATAATAGAAGCAATTTGATTAGTAATCTAAAAGCACTCCGATAACGATTAGAGTGCTTTTAGATTGTTTATCATTAATTATCAAAGCAAGTGCAGTTTAAGATTTTACTGAAGTTTGCATTAATAAAGAATATACTACAGCTGATATATGCGCAACATATTGTGACGCTTGTGATTCATTTCCCTTGAAATCCTTAACAAATACCGCTAAGGTATAACTGATATTATTAGGCAGACATATATAGGCAACATCATTGTGAGCTGCAAGAACACCATTTTCATTAACATAACCTGAACCTGTCTTATGCGCTATAACAACCCCTTCTTTATCAAGAAGTGGAGCTGCTATCCTATCTACACCTGTTTTGCATTCTTTTAACGTATTCTTAATGAAACTTTGTTTCTCATCATCGATAAGACCTTCAGTAAACAAACGATTCATCAACATTGCAGCACCAAGAGGAGATGTATAGTTAGAGTAAGCCTTGTTATGGTCAGCCGACATTTCCTCTTCCGTATAAGCTATCTGAAAACTTGAACGAGGAATGAGTGTGGCTATAAAACTATCTGTTTGAGCGACATTAACCATATCCTTAAACATAAGGTTGCTTGCATTGTTGTCACTCTGAGTAAGAGTATAACGCAGCAAATCTCTCACTGTCAATGATATGACTGGCCCTGAATAATCTTTCAGCATAGGACTCCAAGTCTTTGGGTCAAGTTTATCCCTATTTATATTTACTAAGGTATCAAGTGAAATTCCTTTATTGTCAAAGTCATTACAAAGAGCTAATGCCTGATGAACCTTAAACACACTCATCATAGGATAAACACTCTTATTATTGACCTTAACCGTATCTCTGTTATTAACAATAACCGCCACACCAATTTCGCCAGGACAAGCTGAGACAATTTGAGAAATGCTATCAGTCAAAACATTTGTTAAAGGAGGATTTGCGCTATCTTTTGTCGCTGATTTATGGAACAATGAAAATACCAAGATGAAAATGCAAACTAAAGCTATACTCAAAACTACGATTTGTTTTTTTCTGTTTTTTTCCATGTTTATCCTTAATTCCGCAACACTATAGTTTAACATTATTTATAAGTGCCTGAGCAACAAAAAGTTGCCCAGGATTTTGCCATGTCAGAATTTTCACTTACCTTAGTGTTGCGAAAAGAAGACAAGCAAAACTCTAATATGACATGGCAAAGATACAAATAAAATCTGAGAAACTCACTCCTTTTGGAGGAATTTTTTCTATTATGGAGCAATTTGATGCTCTTTTAGCTCAAACCATAGATTCCACCTTGGGATTGAGATGCACTATGTTTGGTTATCAATATAGCGAAATTCTACGCTCTCTGATGTGCGTATATCTTTGTGGCGGCTCATGTATTGAGGATGTTACAACTCACTTGATGAAACATTTGTCTCTTCATCCAACTCTTCGCACTTGCAGCGCAGACACCATATTGCGTGCTATCGAAGAACTGACTTGTAAGAACATCACCTATAAATCTGCTTCTGGCAACTCCTATGATTTCAATACTGCAGACAAGATGAACTGCTTATTGATCAAAGCCCTGCTTGCTACTGGTCAATTGAAATCCGGTCAAGAGTATGATTTTGACTTTGACCATCAGTTCATTGAAACAGAGAAGCATGATGCAAAACCAACCTACAAGAAGTTCCTGGGCTATAGTCCAGGTGTGGCAGTCATTAACGACATGATTGTCGGTATTGAAAATAGAGACGGCAACACAAACGTGCGCTTCAACCAAAGAGAGACTTTGGAAAGAATCTTCAAGCGACTGGAGGCATCAGAAGTATATATATCCCGTGCCCGCATGGATTGCGGCTCATGCTCGGAGGAAATCGTAGATATGGTAGAGGCTCATTGCAGGCATTTTTATATTCGTGCCAACAGATGCTCTTCCTTCTACGATTCCATGTTTGCCTTGACTGGATGGAAAACTGTTGAAATCAACGGTATTGAATTTGAGCTGAATTCCATCCTTGTTGAGAAATGGAAAGGAAAACCGTATCGTCTTGTCATACAGAGACAAAGGCGAATAGATGGAGACCTTGACATTTGGGAAGGCGAATATACCTACAGATGTATACTGACTAACGATTACAAGTCGAGTGCAAGAGACATCGTGGAATTCTACAATCTTCGTGGTGGCAAGGAACGCATCTTCGATGACATGAACAATGGCTTTGGCTGGAATCGATTGCCAAAATCGTTCATGGCACAGAATACTGTATTCCTGCTTATGACAGCTCTCATCAGAAACTTCTACAAAGCTATTATGCAGAGATTGAAAACCCATGAATTTGGATTGCGTGCCACCAGCAGAATCAAGACCTTTGTTTTCAAGTTCATCTCTGTTCCTGCGAAATGGATTAAGACATCACGTAGGCATGTATTGAATATTTACTCAGACAACAATGCTTATGCCAACCTGTTCAAGACAGACTTTGGTTAAAGACCATGCTTTTCTGGTTAAACCAGCGTCTTACCTCAAGTCGCTTTATGGGGTAAGGGGATTTTGTGTCTGCGACATTTCTGTTGTGCAAGAAATATGTACAATAAAATGAATTTTGTCGCTTTGCAAGCAAAATCCCACTAAACCCTATAGGTTGCGGATTTGAGGGTTTATATTATTTATATTTGTTTGACGAGAATATCTTTATTTGCCGACAAAGGTACATAACTTTACGGAAAAATATGTTTCTAAAATATATAAATAGACAGCTGTGGGGAAAATGTGGGGAAAAATTAGATAATTAAAAAGGCTAAATGACTGAAAATAATCACTTAGCCTTTTAATCCGTACCCAGATCCGTACTTCGTAATTGCTGCGCCCATCATTCAAGACTGTCAAATCGGGTCTTTCCTGTCAAGCCAATGATGCCTATGCGTATGCCAAACACATGGATTACGGATTTCTCGTTCCGTGAACAAACACTTTATCCGCAACTCTGCTATGTGGTGTATTGGCTTAACTCCATTTCTATGGGCAACACTTTTGTTGCAGATTTCAAGCAGCTTTTATCGAAATACCCATCAGTAAGAACTCGTTTATTAGGCTTTCCTCATAATTGGGAACAAGAGCCTTTGTGGAGATAAAATAATTGCCCTGTTTCTTAAAAAGCACTGGGGCAAACCAGCTCCGTCTTTAATTGTTTCCAATAAATGGATTGTTTCAAGCCCCTATAGAAAGAGAACAAAAATTCCTGTGTGAAAATTAATCTACGACAAGGAGCAAGCAAGGAGCAATATCAAACAAAAATCAATACCTTTGCAGTACATATGAGATAGACCAAAACAAAAGTGGAATATCGGAAACGAATAGCAAGGAAAAGAGAAGAAACGACCCAAGTTGATGTCCTTTTTGAGTTAATAATCAATAAAAGCGTTAAATCTTCACCTTTTAGAATGTGCAATTAAAAATAACAACCATATTTCTGACTTATTATCTATAAAATATTGAGTAATAATCGGTTGTAAATACGCTCTATGTAATTCCCTAACAAGTATCAACATTCCTGACTCTGTGACAACCATCGGGAATCATGCTTTTTACAATTGTAAATCCCTCACAAGCATCAACATTTCAAATGGCGTGATGAGTATTGGAGATAATGCCTTTGAGGGATGTGTTTCCCTCAAAAGCATCAACATTCCAGATTCTATAACAAGTATTGGGGACTATGCATTTGGGGAATGTGATTCCCTTTCCCCTCAAGTCAAATCCGACATCATTCAACGCTTTGGGGAAAATGCCTTTTAAACATAATAGTAATTGAATAGTAAGCGTGGTCTGTCACGCACCTTCGCAACTGGTGAACGGCAATACTCCGTTTTTCAAGCCGCTTTTAACCCAAATCGGTCATTAGGAAACGACCAAAACACTCGTTGAATTGCAGACTTTTTCCATCGCTTGAAACTCATGGAACGTAGAGGCAGTGGAATGAAGAAGATTATTGGCGAGTATAAGCATTTTGAGAACTTGGAAAATTATCATGCGCCAGAGTTTCGTTCCAATGCGACAGAATTTCATGTTACTCTATGGAACCTCAATTATGGGGGGATGTCGTAAAAGAGGCAAATGATGACGTAAAAGATGTCGTAAAAGAGGCTCTTCCTTACCTTCTGCGAACAACAAGAGGCTGATCATGCAGATGGTGTTGAATCTGTTCATGTTGAAAAATCGCCAACTCCTTAACATGACCTGAGCAACGTGTTAAAGAATCCCGATTTTCTTAACATGACATGAATAACGTGTTGAGAAATCCCGATTTCTTTGACATGAAGTGCTGACGATAGACACGTAGAACATAAGAACAGAAGGTAAATGAGATATAAAGGCAAAAGTGTGGAAATAATAGGCAGCAAGACCTTGTTCGGCAAGGAAACGCTGTGGGTGCATGTGCTGGAAGACAACACCTTCATGTAGGTGCAACGCACAGACTTGGTGGAAGATGATGTAAACACTGTCAGTTCGGGCATGGCATATGTGCGCTACGTCTCTATCGCGGCCAGAATAAAAGAGGAGATGGCGCAGAAACGACTGCTTCCCCCTTACGAAAGTAGTCTGATACCATTGCCTCACCAGATACTTGTGCTGGAAAAAGTGATACAGGGCGTACAGACTCGAGTCAAATCCGACATCATTCAACGCTTTGGGGAAAATGTCTTTTAAACATAATAGTAATTGAGTCGTAAGCGTGGTCTGTCACGCACCTTCGCAACTGGTGAACGGCTATGCTCCGTTTTTCAGGCCGCTTTTAACCCCAATCGGTCATTAGGAAATGACCGATTGGGGTTAAAATTGTTAGGCTCTGTCCTTCATGCTATCTTATCGATTATTGCATTACTATGGCGCCTGCTGACTTCTCGCGGCAAGCTTCACTCCGCTACTTTCGTAAAATCAAACTATTTGCGGCATCCGTGATACCTCCTCGCATAGGGCTTTATCTTTCCATTTTGCAAAATGCCATTCAGAAAATTCAAAATCCCAAAAAGTTTGTAGCACACAGCGGTGCAAATGAGAATCGTAAAAAGCTGGATAGCAAGAAAAACTTTTGTGAGGGATCAAACTTGGGGCAAGCTACACCTGAACTTGGTATTACAGTTCCATGTTGAACTTGCGGATAAAAATTACTCCATGATCGGAAAAAATCCTCCAAAAGGAATGAGCTTCTCAGATTTTATTTGTATTTTTGCCATGTCATTCGGAGGTTTTTGCCATACTTGTTTTTGCAGCACTAAAGTTGGCATAAAATCAGACATGGCAAAATTCAGAGCAGCTTTATGTTGCTCAGGCACTTATAAAAACGCCAACTCATTGTGCTGCAGAAATTAGGAAGTATAAATTTATTGCGCATTTTTATGATTATATTCAACGATACAGAAGCATTTGAGGTTTCTTCTATTGCGAATATCGAGGAAGAATTTAGAAGCCACTCTATAGAATCTCAACAATTACCTTATGTACAGTTACAAAGAGGAAAAGATGGATCTCTATATTGCAAAATCGGTTATGTCAGCATTGATGGAATTCATCCAGAAGAGAACGAAGACATGCAAATAGGACATGTCGTGATAAGGAGGATTGATGTGAGCCAAGAGATTCATAAGGAAAATATACGGATTAGCAATAAATACTACATCAGTTATCATTATTCAATTAAAATATACCTCACCCATGATTATCAAAATAGGTATGAATTCCATTCTACGGATAGAGTGACTTATGAAAACGGGAGAATTATATCAAAAAGTAACAAATCCATTATTTCCTTTTTTACATACATCGTTCCTCAAATAAATAATGCTATTGACTCTGGAATACTGCCTTCTGAGTTAAATATGGATTATTATTATCAAAAGTATAAGGATGGAGGACGGGAGTATGCGTCTTACGAAACTTCCCCTTATAGCATAAACCTTGATTACACATTGGATTTGATTTATAGCCTACAAGTTCGAATTGAAAATAGCAAACCTCATACGTATAGCAATGATGATGTAACTTGCTATGAAACATTTGATGGAAGAGAAGGAATAATATATAATGCTTATATAGCTCACCTATTTGCAAAAATCATCAAAGCGTCTATAAGCAAGCAACGTGGCAACAATCAAAATATAATATATTCCGCAAAGCTTCATGAGCTGCCTAACTACTTGAAATATGATGCGGAATCACTAAGAAGATACATACTAAGGAAACTCTATATTGGAATTCTACTAAACTATGAGCAAGTTAAGGCGGAAGAAGGTTTTTGCTATTGTGGTAATAATATAGGAGATTGCAAAGATATTGAACAAAACGAAGCCATACGTTCTGTTTTAAACTTTATTCTTGGTATTAAAGCTACGTGCTATGAAGATGGAGAAAATAGAGTTGGTCGTGATGATAGAGGTTGGACGGAATACACAATACTTTTCCCTATAGAATATGGTTTTGAGCCCTCTAAGTTCATGTTGGAACTGATAAATAGCACATTGGATGTCAAGCTAGAAAGGCAAGATGAAAACCTATGCTATTATTATCGTCGTAAAACAAAGGCCGAGTATATTGCAGGAATGGCATGGAGACGAGATTGCGGTTCTTATAAATTGCAGCGGAATTATCTTCATCGGTTATTAAAAAAGATCGTACCAATGATTTCTTCCAGGGATGATTTGGATAAACTTTTGGAAAATAGCAACAAAAGTTTTACAAGTAAAAATTCACAAGCGTGAATTAACGGAGCCGTTTTAAACTTCCGTGGGAATTTCTCCTGTAACCAGCACAAGTATTGTGTCTGCGAGTGGTGAATAGCGGATAGTATTTACTGAAAACGGAGGTAAGCGTGTCCGTGATGCGCCCAAAAGCAACCTAAATGCTCAAATCGTGCGAGGCGTTTTTTGTTTATACACATTTGAATATGGTGGGTCTTATTCCCTTTACAAAACGGTTTGAATCTTCAGAAAATCTCGTTGATTTGCTTGAATCTCGAGGTTTACCATCACGCCATAGTCTTTGCGCATAATAAGCACATCTGGTCTATCTCCATTGAGATATGGATTAAAGAATACCTCAAAGGAATCATCCAATGTAGCATCCAGAAAATTAAGCAAAGTGCTTTCTCCTTCGGTAGGTTGCACCTTGAAAAGCTTGATTTTATCTAGGGATGGGTAAAATATAGCCATACCTTTATCGTTTATATTTGTTCAGTATTTTTTTCACCGAATCATCCATCGACTCCTCAGGAAATGCTTGGTTTGTATCTCTCCACTTTATATTGGCGGGATCAAAGAAAAACAACATGAATTCCAAAATTCTATCAAAATCATCTATTGACACTGTTGAGTCTTTAGAGTGAGCAGCCTTTTCGTTGCGTACTTTATATATTTTTGTCCACTTATTTGCTGCAGAATTTTCCTTTCCAAATTTGTATATCAAAATTGCGGACACCAAGAAGTTTGTATCAACAAAACCGGTCTTGGTTAGATATTTTCCATTTTTAATGATATAATGTCCATACTCCATAGAAATTGCCGACTCGTACCCATTCTTTGATCTGTCTTTCAATATCCGATAACGTTTGTCGCCATTATTCAGATACAAATCTGAATCTGAATTTGGAACTGGAAAGTCAAAATCAGAGCATAGTCTAACATATTTCTCAATGGTCAAGAATAATTGTAGATATGCATACGCTTGATATTCTGCCCGATTACGACCGTGTGCCAGTAAGTTATAGGCTACATCAATATTCGTAAGGACTTCCTTCGTTCTTTCGCCAAACAGGCAAGTGGTTTCTATCAAGTCTTTTACTTTCCAAACTTTTGAATAAATATTACGTAAATAGCCGTTATCCAGACATAACTTAATACTCTGGATAAATTGGTTCGCATTGCTTACAGAATAACTGTTCGGAAAAGCGAATTCCGGTGACTCCTTGATATAATAGCCATCAGCACCGGCATCTAGCAACGCTTTCATATTCCATGCTTTATTCGAAGCAGTGAACATAATTACTTGAATGCCTTGATTTGCTGCTTTAATTGCTTTAAGAATCTTCATTCCAGAAAATTCATTGGGACTGAGCACTTTTTCTTCCTGTACTCCGTTCATTCTCAGATCCAAAAAAACAAGATCGTATACTCCTTCTTCAAGGTGTCGGCAAACATCTATAGGTAAATCATCATAACAAGAAGCTTTCTGACTGACTGTCACCAACTCCGCGCCTTTTAACAAGACTCCCAATACATCGCTCCACCCTTTATTTGCTTCATCATCGAGTAAGAGTACCTTTTTTCCAGTTGCTTCTATTTGGGGCAACGTTTCAGTATTGTTGTAGAGAGAACCTCCGGCTGCAATATCATGTATTTGTTGCGAAGTTAGAGTTTGTGCCAATGTATATCTAAAATACAGCGACTGTCTTGCTCTTCTTATCATCTCGTTTCCTATGGTTGCGCCACATATAATCCTGCACAATATGTCAGCCCCCCATTGGTTGGCAAGAGAATGTCGCCCCTCTATAGCATTTGGAAGAATCTTTATAATATTCAAGAAGTTGTCAATATATTCTTTTGGTGTCAATGATTTTATAGACTGCAATGCCTCAAGCGTGTTTTCCGGAATTTCCAAAACAACACTTCCTGTCAGGATTATTGCAGAATATTTATAGCCATAGAATATATATGAATCAGACCTGGTGACAAAAATTATGGGTACAAGAGCTGCTGCGTGTTTGTCAAAAACAGACAGACGCAAGGCCATGGCAAAAGCCAGGCATATTTCGACGTTCAGCATATTGTCCGCATCTATCACACACGCAGTGATATCATCGGGAACCTTTGTCGAAACATATTCACTCATTTTGGCTTCGCCGTCTTCACCTAAAGAAAAAGAAGGTAACGAGTCGTAAGTGGCGTTGGGCAGAGATTTCCACCACTTGCTATTAGACTTATTTCCAACTACAAATATTCTTTCCATATTTTTTTACGCTGTTGATAATACTGTTCAAGTTCAAACGCAGCCTGCCTGCTGAAATTTCTTCGTCCTCAATTCCACACATCACATCATTAAAATTCACTCTGATTTTTGGCTGGGCTTTATCTATTATCTGTCTGAGCGCGCTTCGTTCGGTGGGGCCGAACAAATGCATTCCTACAAAATCATTGTCATGCAGTTCGCTTATTGTAGAAAACACCTTTTGATGCCAGTTGCTCATCTGTATTTTTATGAAATCCTTGCCGTAGGCAATGACTCGCATGTCAAGTTTCCCCGAATCAACATATGTTTGAATGAAATCATTGAGATGGAGATAAAACTCGGATTTCTTTATTGAATAGACTACGTCAGGTTTTTCTTCGCGCCAGTCGGCTATCTTGTCGTGCCCGTCACTGAATATCACATAGGGGATATTGCCGCCTTGTATCTTTTCCTCTATCAATATACTTGCTTTATGGTTTTCCTCATCGAACCGCCCATTAATGTAATCTTCCAAAGAGTCGTGAAACATTACACACGCTGCATCGTCTAGACATGATAGGTCACTGTCGGCATTAAGTTGTTCCATGTGGATCAGCACGTCAGCAAAAACACCTTCATCAACGTAAGAAGCGCCATATACCTCACGCTGATTCGTTTTGTTGTCATCAATAAGAAATATTTTTTTCATTTACTGTAGTAGGTTAAAGTGTGAGTGAATCCTTCAACTGACTCTCCGGCTATGTCCTCTATTTCTTCAGCGCCAGCGTCATTCAATACATTCCATCGTAAGGGTTTGTCGTCCCATTTTGTTTCTACAGACCAGTTGCAATAACCGTCAAAACATTTTCTGATTTCATTGAACGCTCCACCTCCGTTTCGATATTTCTGCAGCGCGTCTTCAAGCGAGGTGGAAAAGGATCCTAATTGTGTGATAGTGATAATCCTTACGTTGTATTCATCGCCAAAAATCCTGTTATATTTTATTTTAACCTTTGGACATCTGCCGGCATATCTAGACATGTCCTCCAGAATCCGTTTAATCCCGTTTTTCAGCATCCGTACGTAGGTATAAAAGTCGGCCTTGTCAAGCCCCTGCGATTCTATATCCAATGAATGAAAATTGGACGAAAGCTCGTTTACCATATCTTGCAATCCCGGTTTTACTAGACGTATCGTTTTGCGGAATGTGTGTATCTCTTTTGCAAAGTTTTCATCGTTTAAGGGATGCAGGCCATTGTTGATATCCACCCATTCTCTCAGTTTTGGAGAATTATAAGTGAATTTATGCTTCGTTCCGTTATAATCAACCCATTCTTTGTCGGTTCCTTCTAACAATGTTTTCATCAAAGCATACAAACTTTTGGGAATAGGACTTTTCTTTGTTTTATCCTTAAACACCTCTAGTGTCTGCTGCATGAATTTTTTGAAGTCCACAGTAGAATCGGGGTCAAAATCATGCGTCAAAAATTTGAACCCTTTAGGAGAATTGAATAATGCAAGGAAAGATGCAGTATTTTTAGGATTATACTGCAAATCCATATTCCCTACTTTTTTGTTGTTTGAAGAAGCTTTTTCTTTATAACCACATTCTTCTGTTGAACTCACGCAGTCTCGCGTAAACAACCTGTCTCGTTTTGCCTGCTGCTTACGTGTAAGTTCCTTGTTGTGAGTAATGAAATATATGAAATCACGAACATCGTTCGTTCCCTGTTTTTTTGCCATATTTATCAATTCTATCTTAGTCCACATCAATACCATCCAAAATCACCGCGTCTGAGATGTCATCGAGATTAAAATCTTTCAGGATATTTGATTCTTCAATATCGTGACATGTTTTACTGCTTTTAGAGTTTTGCAACCCTTTTGTCGAATTCTGTATGACAGCTGCAGGTGTAGCATCCACGTGGGATGTCATCACATCTGCATGGGCGACACCTTGACTGATTGCATTACTTAACAACCTTGCAGCTTCCTCGATGCCATGTTTTTCCCAAGTGTCCAACAGCACATCTACGTCAACATTTGCATTGAGCAAACTAAGGCACTTGGATCGTTTCATTTCCGACTTTGTTATGAGCCAAAAATTCTTCCCTTTAGCCCGACAAAGTGTAACGAAACATAGAGTCAACAAATTGTTTTCAACCTTTTCTCCAAGTTGCAAGGTCGCAATACCCTTGCGTAAATGGACTTGGGTAGACTTGCTAATGGCAAGAACCTTCTCCCGCTCGTCTATCTTGCATCTACCAACCAGTTTATTTTTGGGAGACACTTCTAATTGTATACTCGTCCCAAAAAGTTTCTGGAATTCTGCTATCAGATATGAATATACATAGATGTATGATTTCCCTTTATCGGTCTCAAAATCTTCAAATACAAGTCCCTTAAGATTATTATAACGAGCAAGCAACTTCAGATAAGTGGGGTCTTTGGCTCCTTTTACCATGCGCATATAGTTAAGTTTACCATCAATGACATTTTCCATAACGGGTTCTCCTTTCTTTATATAGCCTTTTGTGCGCTTGTAATAGTTGTAAAACACAGCATAGGCTTTGTCATACCCGTCCTTTTCCCAACAATGCAGCATCCATCTTAGGTCGCGTACATATTTTCGCGTTACGTTGGCTCTTTGATTGACAGTAAGTCCCGTTACTTCCTGACGTTCTCCGTCACGTTGCAACCGTGTCTTTTTGTCATTCATCTTGAACCCCTGCTCCTCGATGATTCTTTTTATTTCTGTGCGAAACACACTCCCTTCATTATATATAGGTTTCCCTTTATAAGTGTTATGCATGCTCGAAAACGTCATATCATCAGCATATCTGCTGTAATGCAGGCCAAAACGCCTTGCTACACCACGCATTCTGCGGTCCAATTTATCACAAATTGCATTTGTCAAGAGTGGTGACGTGGCAGCGCCTTGCGGCAGTACATTTGCAGTACCATCGCCATTAACATGACAACAAAGACCGGCTACTACGTTAGCGACATCCCTTGGAAAATTGAATGGTGGAAGTTGTATCCTTGCCCATACTCTAGCCTGTGGAATAGAAGGAAAGAAATTTTCCAGATCGATATTAAAGACATAATGATGTCCAATATGCATACATGCATTGGTTACAACAGATCTCCCCTCAGTAAATCCCATTGCGGATTCACCAGGAGAATAAATCGCCTTAAAAACTATGTTAAGCATGTCAAGCAAAATGCCCAGCTGGTAGCATGGTGCATTTATTTCTCTAACACCACCGCTTTTTTTTCTGATATGAAAGGTTCTATATCTACCATGAATGATTTTTGAATTGGAAAAATGCAAAAGTTGCTTTTCTGTAATTTTATACTTACCGCCATTAAACTCATCCGTCTTGACATCATTGAGCAACTTGGCAAAGTCTGCCAAATTTTTAACCATTCTTATTCTGCATTGTATATCTTTTTTCTCCATGACGCCAGTCTAAGTTCAAAAGCGGTCAATGAAATATACGAGCAAGGTTTTCTTGGTTGGAAACTAGGTTGGATAAGGAGACCGAAGGTCGACTATTACAAATCAGTCAACGACTGATACAAATCAGTCAACGACTGTTACAAAATACAACGTTGGTTTATCATTCTTTTTTTAGAAGAACGACACTCGACAGATACCATCGAGCCAGAGTCAAAATTTGTTGCTCATATGATTTCAAAGACCGCTTGTTATTTATTTCGCTTGCAAAGGTAAGAAGAATCTGCGAATCCTATATTCGTAGGCGCAATAAATATTGCCGAAAGAGCTATTTTTTTTAGTTTTAGCCTGAGCCCCTAAAAATAGGGATCAATTAGCCTAAAAATAACACTAAACAGAGTTGCTCTCAGCAACACCTTATCCACAAAACGCTATATATCCCAAATTGGTCATTAGAAAAAGCTTCTTGTTGTTTTCCAATGACCGATTTGGGACAAAAAACGGAGCATTGCCGTTCACTTATCTGATCTTCTTACGTTATCATATATGGAGAGCTTTCAGCAATACTCCTCCTTGAACCAAAGGCGATAGATGGGGTCAACAAAGGCGAAGTTCTCCTTTTCTTTCTCTATGATGTCCTTGTTTTGAAGGATTTTCTTGTTCTTGACAATCGTGTTTGGATTGCCCAGGTTATAGATTTGCTTCACGGCTTGCGACGAGAAATGCTGCTCACCATGGGCTATCGCCTTGAGCATCTCTATCTGTGTGGAGCTCAGGAACTCCGTAAGATTCTGAAACATAGGGGTATTGATGTTCAATACTTGCTTCAAACCCAAAGAGAAAACCTCTTCTGTCACCTCTGACGCGGTAAAGCTCCAGATGAAATAGCATAGCTGTTGGAGATACCACGAATGGCAAGCCACGGTATCACAGATTCTATCAGCCAGCTCTTTGGAGATGGACTTGCCTGTCTTCTGAAAAGACGACTGGATAAAAGGAATCCAATGTTCCTTGGCTATCTTCTGCATGAAAATCACTTGACCGAAACGATAGAACGGACTTTTGGAATTGTTGAAGATATTGAGCATCATGTTGCGCTTGCTTCCATAAAGGCAGTAAGAGGTCAACTGCTGCTGTTGCCAAACGGAACGCATCTTGCCCTCCATGTTCTTATACTCAGGGAGATTTGCCAATTGCTGAAACTCATCAATGCACACGATGATCTTGACGCCCTTCTCCCTTGCCAGAATCTCCGGCAACTGGAGAATCGTCATCTTGTCACGCTCTTGTGGCACAAACTTCATGTCGAAAGCGACAAAATCCGTTATCTGGTCGTTCACGACAATCTGCGGAACGACACCTGTCAAGAACTTCTTGGCATCCTCTATCCAACGTTCCATCTTTGACGAGGCGCAAGCGATGACTTGGCTGGCAAAGGTGCGATAGAACTCTGCCTCAGAGCCAATGCTAAATGCGTCGATATAACAGATTCTCACATTCTTATCCTCAGCACTCAGCTCTCCCATCGCTTTCTTGACAAGCGACGACTTGCCCCATCTACGTGGCGAAATAAGCATCACGTTGATATGGGAAGCCAGCATTTGCTTGAGCATAGCGCGGTCCTCCACACGGTCGATAAAATTCTCCTCGGTAGCTAAAGTGCCAAACTGAAATGGTGATTGATATGCGGTCATCTTCCGAAACATTTTCTGAAATACTTCGGCAAATATACTAAATATTACCCAAAGGTAAGTTACCCCAGGGTAACATTCAGTGATTGTTAGCATTCCATATCAGTCCTACTATAAACCACAAGAAATAGCTAAGATGATGGGTGGGGAATCTACCCACGAAGCAAATAGTAAGAAAGTTTTGGGGATATACTGTTATAAAACTTTACCAACAAACTTATTTTAGGACACGTATCGCGGCTACAGACAGAGCCTGAGAATAGTAAACTAATTGCTGAAAGAAAATACGGGGAAGGCATGGAGAAAAACAGCATTGAGGGCTTGGCGCTTGATTTTGGGCTATGTTAAATGGATACGGAGAAAAAGTTAATGGGCCGTTAATTCATGCTAATCAACTTGCATTCGGCTAAACGGAAGATTATCTTTGTATAGTTGCTCCACTATGGCAATTTGCACCCCAGCCATCTTTGCACGAGAGGCAGGACGCAGCGGAGCCAAAGAATGTAAAATATAACTCATAAAAATAGCAATGAAAAAGTTAAATTTCTTATCAATTTCCCCTGTTGGGTATCGGGAAATATCGTTCTCGTATCGACCACGTATCAAACCCGTATTGTTTCCGTATCAATCCCGTATCGTTCTCGTATCATCCTCCTATCGTTCTCCTATCGTTCTCGCTTCCGGAAGCGGAAACAATACGGAAACAATACGAAGCCGATATACCTTGGAAGGGAGGACGATATGAGGATGAGGCTTAGCGGATACTTGGAGGTAGGGCTCCTAAGGTCAAAAACACGGTGTTGGCGGTGTGCGACGAATGCCTTTTGAAGGGTTTCCTAACAATACGACAGGAATTTACCCCCCCCATTTAAAATCGCTCACAAATATTTTGCGACAAGAAACAATCTATGTACCTTTGCAGCGATTTAATTTTTTAATTTAGCGTCTATGAAAAAGATTTTTGTTTGCAGCCTGGCCTTTTTGTTAGGGTCAAGTGGCGCAATGGCGCAGAGTGTAAGCGACCGAGTCGAGCTCAACGAGAAAGAAAGCGTTGGCATGACCCTGTCCCGCTTCTCACCTGTAAAGCCAAAAAGTGAGGATGCAAACGCCTTGTTGCGTTATCCGATGTTGCGTTTGGTGCGACAAGACGAACCAACGAAGCCAAGCATTCCCTATGCGGAGCGTACATTCACGGAGCGCAAGGCCCAGCACGCCGCCCCCAACCAAGTGGGCGACATCATGCGTGCCGCAGCAGGGCGTGAGCTTTGGGGAAATGTCACTTACAGCAATGCGTGGGAATCCTACGACTACAGAGGATTCTACACTTTCGACTCCAGTGTAAACCCATTGCAGATGCAGATGCTGGGTACGAACGGCAGCTTCTACATGGAGGGAAATGGTGGAGCAGTCTTCCAGGATGGGATCCTCTACGTGGTGCGCTATGCCACCTATGGAAGCTACTTCTTCATCTACATCAACACCTACGACCCCGAGACCTTCGTCCAGATCGGTAGCACTTCGACCGAGGACGTGACCTTTGTTGCTCTCGAGACCGCCACCAATCCAGCAACGGGCAAGACATACGGCGTGTTCTACAACAGCGATGCGACGGGCTTTGTTCTTGGAACAGTCGATTACACCACCATGACTCGCAAGGATTTCGGCGCTCTGGAGCACCCCTACGTCGCATTGGGCGTGACCAAGGACGACGTGATCTATGGTGTGGCAACCGATGGCAACCTTTATCGCATCGACCAGAGCACCTGCGAGGAAACCCTGATCGGCAGCACTGGCGTGGAGCTTCTGCTGAGCGACGGCGGTCACTACGGCCAAAGTGGCGAGATCGACACGAAGACGGGCATTTTCTACTGGGCTTGTAAGGACGCCCAAAAGAACGCTGCCCTCTACACGGTTGATCTGCAGACGGGTGCGGCTACGAAGTTGGCCGACTTCCCGGGACAGGAGACGGTCTATGGCCTCTATGTGCCTCCCGCTCCTGCAGAAGACGGTGCCCCTGCAGCGGTCGAAAACCTGAATGCATCCTTCACGGACAACTCGCTTGTAGGTACGGTGGCGTTCACTGCCCCAACAGTCACCTATGCTGGAGGCACGCTCAGTGGTCAGCTTTCCTACTATGTCATGGTAGGCAATGATACGCTGGCTACAGGCAAGACCTATCCCGGCGCATTTGTACGCGAGACGGTGACAGTGCCAGAGGGCGTGACCACCTTCCGCGTCACGACAGCCAACGAAGTTGGATCAAGTCCCGAGAACAAGGTCAAAGTCTATGTGGGCAACGATGAGCCTACACAGGTCAAGGACGTCAACCTCGCCATCGACCCTGAGACAGGTGTGGCCAAACTGACGTGGAGCCCTGTCACGACGGGCATCAACGGCGGCTATATCGGCAACATCACCTACAATGTGGTACGCTATCCAGACTCCACGACGGTGGCAACGGGACTTGCAGCTACCGAGTTTACCGAGACCTTCTCTGCCGAGGAGCCGCTACAGACCTATAGCTACGGAGTAGCCGCCGTCAACGACACGCAGACGGGCGTGGCTGGCATCTCCAACAAGAGTGTGTTTGGTGCTGCCATCGTGCCTCCCTACAGCGAGCCGCTCGACAACGAAGGAGCCCTCGAACTCTACACCATCATCGACAACAACGAGGATGGATCGACATGGGAGTTTAACGAGAAAGAGGGTGCCGCCTCATATAAGTATAGCCGCGTCAACGATGGCGACGACTGGCTTATCACACCAGCCATCCAACTGAAGGGCGGCAAGCTCTACTCCGTTTCGTTCGAGACCTGTGGCTACGGCTATACCTACCACGAGCGCATCGAGGTGAAGTATGGCAACCAGCCTACAGTAGCAGGCATGACCCATCAGCTCTTGGACTCTACGGATATCATGTCGCCCAACTACACGAAGTTTACACGCGAGATAGCAGCCGATACCGACCAGAAGGTCTATGTGGGCTTCCACGCCATTAGTCCTGCCGACGAGTTCCGCCTCTATCTGAAGAACGTAGAGGTGTACGAAGGCCTCTCCCTCACCCTGGCCGACTCTGTGCAGCAGTTGAGCCTTGTCCCTGCCGAGAAGGGCGAGTTGCGAGTAGATGGCAGCTTCAAGACACCGAGTCTGACCCTGGGTGGCGACACCTTGGGCAACAAACTGACCAAGGTAGAGGTGTTGCGCAACGGCAAACTGCTTCAGACCTACGAGGCGCCTGACACAGCCAGCGTACTGACATTCACCGACGACCAGCCCGTCAACGGCTTCAACAACTACGTGGTGAAGGTCTATACTGCCGAGGGCGAGGGACGTCCCGCCCACGCCCAGGTCTATGTCGGCGTTGACACGCCGAAGTATCCGAAGCGTCCGAAACTGACAGACCAGAGCAACAGCATCCACATGGCATGGAAGGCTGTGGGCAATACTGGTGCCAACGGCGGCTACGTGAACACTGACAAGGTCTGGTATCGGATTTACGACGTGGACCAAAGCAACAACGACATGGTTGCCGAACTGAGAGACAGCGTCCAGGGCACGAGTTACGACATCGACTACGACACCAACGCTGGCGAGCAGAAGGCGATCCAGTTTGGCCTTTCCGCTTCCAATTCTGCTGGCAATAGCCTCATCGTGGGTTCTGACCCGCTGATCGTTGGCCAGGCTTACACGCTGCCGTTCCGCGAGAGCCTTGCCCAATGTGCCGTCTCCAACTTCTGGTGGGGTGACCGAACGGGCAACTCTGCCTTCACCCTCTCCAATGAAAACGCTTCCGACGGTGACGGCGGATGCTTCGCCCTCAACACTGCAGCACCGCAGGAGACTGCTTGGATCAACAGTGGAAAGATCGCTTTGGGCGGCGTAGCCAACCCGAAACTCTACTTCAGCCACTATGCCGACACGCGCTCAGACATGAAACTGACCGTAGAGGTTCAGAAACCGGACGGCACGGTGGACAGTCTCTATACATTTGACTACAAGACACTCACTCAGGACGACGACAACGAGTGGCGCAGAGAGTCGGTATCGCTCAAGGAGTATGCCTCCCTGCCGTACGTCATCGTGCGCTTCAGAGGCGAAATCGGTGTCAAGGCCTATTCGCTGTACCTGGACGACATCGTAGTGGAGAACATTTTCGTCAATGACCTCAAGGCCGAGATCATCACTCCGGGTCAACTTCGCAAGAACAAGACGAGCAAGGTGAGCATCAAGGTGACCAACAAGGGTGATAAACCTGCGAACCGCTACACGGCTGCTTTGTATGCAAATGGTGAGGAAGTAGATGCGGAAACTGTGGAGGATGTGCTGAATCCGCTGCAAAGCCGTACGTTCACCTTCGACTACACGCCCAGCCTCTTTGATGAGGGCGAGACGGTTGAGCTGAAGGCTGTGGCAGAATTTGACGACGATGACTACACGGATGACAACGAGGTCAGCGCCGTCGTCAAGGTCCTTACGCCCGACCAGGCCAAACCCGAGAATGTGTCGGCCGAGGCTGTCGGTGCTGGCACGGGACAGGTGAATGTTGCATGGGCGCAGCCCAATGACGAGTCGGCCTCCGTCACTGACGATATGGAGAGCTATACTTCATGGAGCGTCGATGACTTCGGTTTCTGGAATAGCGTCTATGGCGAGCCTAAGGGCGGCGCAGGCCAAATCTACTCTTCCGTTCCCTATCCCCACCAGGGCGAGAAGTTTGGCTTTATGGTCTTCGACCCAAGAGACTGGTCGTGGGAGTTGACAGACAAGAACCCATCGCTGAAGCCGCATTCGGGCAAGAAGTATCTGGCTTCGTTCTACAATTATACGGAGGAAGCCGGAAGCGTGGAATTCTATGACAGCAACGACTGGCTTGTCAGTCCTACCCTCTCGGGAGAGGCACAGACCATTTCGTTCTGGGTGAACAACGTCAAGGCAGGCGATTCTGACAACGTGGAGAAGTTTGAGCTTCTTTACTCCGTGGCAGGCAACGACACAACCGAGTTTGTCAAGCTGGGTGACACCTACACCGTCTCTGGTGGTGAGTGGCAGCAGATCACCGCCAGTCTCCCCGCAGGCGCTACGCATTTCGCCATCCGCCATTGCACCGACTCCAAACATTCCTTCGTGTTCATGGTCGACGATGTATGCTATGTAGGTGGTAGCGGAGTTCTGAAAGGCTACAACGTCTATCGTGACCAAACACTGGTAGCTACTTTGGAGCCGACCCAGACGACCTTTACGGATAGCAAGGTGCCCGATGGCACACACACCTATGCCGTCACGGCACTCTATGCCGAGGGCGAGTCTGCTCCCGCATTCTCGCAGCGTGTCACTACGTCCATCAGCTCTCTCGCCGTGGAGGACGGAAAACCGTTCGACGCTTATACGGTCGATGGCAAGTTGGTGGGCCGCAACCTCACTTCGCTGAAGCAGTTGAAGAAAGGCACCTACGTCATCAATGACAAGACGGTGGTCGTGAAGTAACACGTTTTCGTCTTTGTAGATTCTTAAAAAGAGGCCAGGAGCAAAAACTCCTGGCCTCTTTTCTTTCATATTTTTATTTGGTTTTATCTGATGATGCCATTGTCCGTATCGCGGAGGTTGATGCGCTTTTCGGCGGACTTGTGCTTGCTGCCACGGCTGAGGCGCCACGAGATGTTGATCGAGACTTGGTTGCCATTGCCGTTGGAATAGCCGATGGTGTGCTTGTAGAGGTCGCGGTTGAGGAGCTCGTTCTCATACGCTTTGTAGTGGCTATCGAAGAGGTTGGCCCAAGACAATGAGAATTGCCAGTCGCGCCATGTGTAGGATGCCGTCAGCACGGGGTAGGAACCGTTGTAGCCCTTCGATTCGCCCTCGAAGAATCGGTTGCCATTGTCGATATAGCCCTGTAGGGTGAAGGGGCCGAGATAGGCCGTGATGCTGCCCACATAGAACCACGAGGTGTAGAGATGCGTATAGTCTTGACCGTAATTGAAGCATCTGAACAGTCCGCCATTGGCAGCAACCTGGAGTTTCTCGGGCACGAGCCAATAGCCTGCGTAAGCCATCATGTGCAACGCGTCAATCTCCTTTTGGTTGATCTGGGTGTAGATGAATTGATTGTCATCGGTCCGATGGTAGTGGGCCATGTTGGGTTTGATACATTGCTTGAAATAAGCGTCTATGAAAGTCTGCAAACGATTCGTGTTGTACGACAACTGCAATCGGTGCTCCCTATCGCGCGAAGGTTTCAGGTCGGGATTGCCCACCGTCCACTCCATGCTATTGGTGCGAACCATGGCGTCGCTTGTCATCGCTATGCGAGACACTCTATCCTGTTGCTGATAGGTGTAGCTCAACTGCAAGCCATGGGTGATGTTGTACGCCAGCGACACCTTGGGACGGAAAGTCCAGAAGTGGTACCGATGGTCATTCTGGGTGTAATGGATATAGCTTGCACCCGACCCCAGCGCGTAGCGCAGTTGGCCAAGCATGCCCTTGATTTCGGCAAAGGCATACAGGCGGTTGTTGTTCGTCCGCGTAAAAGAGGAGGCGTCGCCCAGGTAGTCGTTCTTGGTGTATTTTGCACTATAGTTCAGGCCCGTCGAGACCGTGAAAGGCCTCAGCCGGTTCTCATAGATGACCTCCGTGAGCAGGGAAGCCGTTTTGCCATCCACATCATACTGGTAGGGAGACCCCTCGTCATAGAAACTACTGGTCTGCGTGGAGATATAGGTGCCTACAGCATTGGCGGTAAGCGACTGGCGCGGGGAGATCTGGCGGAAGAAATAAAGGTCCAATACTGGCGAATGACTCTTGTCGTCATCCCGACTCGTAGCCCTATAGTGGCGTATGCCATCCATGATATCCTTGATGCGATAGTTGTCCGGAGCATTGCTGAGCGATCCGGCCAAAGAAGCCTGAAAGACGGTGGCGGTAGAGTCGGCCCAGTTGTAGGTGAGTTTGGCGTCCTGCCCCATCGTCTTGCGCAGCGTCTCCACATCGTTTCGCTCGATGGTATAGAGACTGCCATCGGCCAAGGTATATCTCGCCAACTGCATGCTCTTGCCGCCCCGGGTCCGATACCCACTCATACCATACGAAAGCGACCATTCGCTCTTGCCACGGTTCCACTTGCCGTACACCATGCCATCAGCCTGCAAGGTGGTAAGCGACGCGGTCAGGTCTGTGCCGACCGTATAGCCACTCTCACTTCTGCGCGTAACGATATCGACAACATAGGCTATACCCTCGCCATAACGGACTCCTGGATTGTTGATGAAGTCGATCTTCACGACATCCTTCGGATCGAGCGCCAGCATCTCCTGCTTGCCCACCACGACCCCATTGACTCTCAGTTGCACCTCGCCCCTGTTGTCAATAGCCGTGACGGCATGATTGACATGGTCGATGCGAAGGTTGGCAAGCGAGAGCTTCTCGAGGATGCTGAAGCCATTGTTGGAACCCTGCTTCTGTGCGTTGGTAGGATAGATGAGCAAGCCGTCAGCCTTGTTGACCACCTTGGCCGCTTGGACTGTCACCTCGTCGAGCGTGAGGGTTTTGTTCACATCCTGCGCATGACTACAGAGGGCAGAGGACAGGAGCAGGGAAAGGGAAATCAATCGTTTCATTTTGTACCAGTTTTGAATAATGGCACAAAATTACGATCCTATCCCGAGAAGGCCAATTTATTTGTCTGACATTTCCCTGACAATCAACAGATAGAAACCTATCTACCTGTGTTTCAGGCTATAGCTCTTTCCCCTATCCGACTCTATCTTGAGCGAGCTATGGGCCTCTATGATCGGTTTGATGCGTCGAATGAGCGTGTAGAGCGTGTCGCTGGCATCCGGCTTCTTGGGCCATAGTCGATTGCAAATCTCCTGCTTCGACAGGGTATGCGTATCTGAGGTCATAAACATTTCGAGTAGGGCGTGCTGCATGGGCGTGAGATGAATCTGATCGCCCGAAAGCGTCATGAAATGGTCGTCATGATACACAAGTCCCCCATAGGACAAACCAGGGACGACCAGCGCCGGTTTGTTTCTCCTCGTGTACCACCAGCTACCCAAGAGCCACAACGCGCCAACCATAAAGAGCGACGCCGACCCTCTTTGGTCGGACATCATGAATATCGAAGCAAAACTGCAGTTAGCCTCCGCCACCAGCCGCGTCTCCAAGCGTCCGTTCCTGCGCACGGTACGCAGGGCGATGCCAGCCGTGTCCTTCAACTCGGCAATGGTGAGGTAACTACGGTAGCAGCGGATGGTGTCGGTAGTGATCACCTGGTTGGGCATTTTCACAAGGACCTGCTCCAAAGCCTGGTTGACATCCTGCGCAATCCTGTTCTCTGTATTGCGATAGCTATTCATGCCCGAGCACAAGGCACAGAGCATGAGAAAGCCAAACACGATATATGGAAGTCCCTTCATGATTTACAATATAAAAAGCGCGAGCTATGTTATCGATACTATAGCAAGGAGGTGACCTCGACGGTCGGCCTTCCCGCTCTCACGTCCTCGTCGGCAAAGGAGATGGTGACGACCCGCTCCTCATGAGGCATGAGGTGGAAATAGTTGTCGCCATAGACCACGGGGAGGATCTGGTCGCCATCACTATCCTTGAGGTTCAGGCGCAACATCAGGGCCGGCGTATCCGCCAAGTTGGTGACCTTGACCGTGCCCCTCCATTCGTTTCCCTCGCGATGCAAAGACGGCGTGACGGCAACGCGCGCTGGAGGAAGCGAGCGCAAAGCCTGGAAGCAGCCCTCCTTCTGCGAGAGCACATAGTCGTTGCGCGAGACGATCTCATCGCCCTGACGCAGCGAGAGGCGCAGGAAGAAGACCTCGGGCGGTGTCGTCAAACTGTCGGTACGCTGCGGGAGGACGACAGGGAAGGCGTCTGCCCGAGTGGCGGAAGCCACCACCAACGACTGACTATCAGAACGGACGACACGACCCGTCTGGTCGTACAAGGTATAGGAGACCTCCAGCGCGGGGGCGTCCTTGCCACAATGGTTGACCACCTCGACACGCTGGGCGACGGGATTGTAGAGGACATGGAGCGGCTCACAAGCCTTCTTCACACCGAAATAGCCCGCCGTAGGGTCGAAATAGTAGTCGTAGGTCTGCCACACCATCGAGGGCCACGTCGGGTGGCTCATCCACATGAGAAGGCCCATGCCCTGCTGCGAGGTAGCGGCCTCGAACATGGCGCGATGACCATCATAATTGAGCCATTGGGCCCAAGCCGAATACTGCTCCATCGAGGTGGGACGACCCAGACTGCGCTCCATCTTCTCATTGAAGGCGGCACCACGCTGAGCGCCAAGCATCGTGAAGTCGTGCTGACCCCACGCGTCTCCCTGTGGCCACAGTTGTCCGGACGGCAGCATCCGTCGCAGGCTCTCGGGATTGGGCACACAGGGCACACCCTGCTCCGAGTGGAGCTTGGAGGAAGTATGGGAGAAATAATAGCTGACGGGCATGAGCGTATAGGGACCATGACCCGAGACGCCGTCGTCGGCAGAACTGGAGATATAACCCAGTTGCGGGTGGAGCGCAGCCACACTCTGGCGCAGTCCTTGGTCGAGGACCTCGGGCGGGTAGCCCTCGTTGCGACCACAGTAGAGAGCCAGAGAAGGATGGCGGCGGATGCGAGAGATGAAGTCGCGGGCGTTGTCCATGAACATCTCATTGTCGGCAGGGTCGGGGCCGTCCCACGGATTGGCGAGCCAGAAGTCCTGCCAGACCATCAGTCCATAGCGGTCGCAGGCCTCGAAGAAGGCCTCAGATCCCGTCTGTCCCACCCAGTTGCGTATCATCGTCATATTCATGTCGCGATGGTAGCGGACAGCAGCGTCGAACTCACGCGCCCGATAGTTGAGATTGGTCTCCGAGAAGCCCCAGTTGCCTCCCATCACCATGATGCGTTGGTGGTTGACAAAGATCTTCAGGGCCGTGTCCATATCCTCGTAGGCCACCTCGCGGATGCCCGCCTTGTAGCGCACCTCGTCGCCTGCGGCAGAGAATCCCGCATCATAGAGATACGGTTCACCATAGCCATTGGGCCACCAGAGGCGCATCGGCTGACGGCGGAGCTGGGGGAAGTTGTCGGGACTGAAAGCCACGTCGCGGCTCTCCTGCGGGGCAAGCGTCACGGGCTGCTCAAAGCGGATCGATCCGATCCATCCACTCACCGTCGTCGTGACGGGACGGGAGGTATTGTTGGTGACATGCACCACGGGCGTCATCGTGGCCAGCGTATCGGAAGGTTCAAGGCGCGTCGTCACATACGGGTCGCTGACATGGACATCGCCCTCGAGCGAGAGCCAGACGTCGTCCCAGATACCCACCTCGCGACCTGGCGTAGAGGTGATCCAGTCCCAGCCTATCGTGGCGTGGAAAGTCGGGTTGTCGAGTCCCAAGACACCTCCGTTGATATCGGTCGATTCGCTATTTTTCACCTTCACCGCCCCGATATGGGCGTTCTTGTGCACGCATACCTCCAGGGTGTTGTCGCCCCGCGTGAGATAGGGGGTGAGGTCGAAACGTCCCCGGCGGAAGGCACCCTCTATGCGCCCCACAGGTTGGCCATTGACGAGGAGGTCGGCTTTCCAATTGATGCCATCCAGATGGAGGAACACCCGCTCTCCCTTCTTCAGTTTAGAAGACAGCCGGAAGGAGGTGCGATACCAAAAGTCGCTGTTGAAATAGCTCTCCGAGATCTGCCGCATCGCATCGCCCACCGTATTGTCGGGTACAGCCCCATTATGGATAAAACTCGTCAGGACCGTGCCCGGGACCGTAGCGGGCAGCCAGCGGTCGTAGCCGTCGCGTCGCAACTCCCATCCCTTGGTCAGCGGACAGCGCTTGCCTTGCTGGAGCGAGACGTTCGGCACACCCTCGGGAGTCGCTATCGGAGCAGGCGTGGCAGGCCGTCCCCACACCTCCAGTTCGGAGAGGGCATAGAGCCCAGATGAACCGGGACGTTCGAGCAGCAGACGGACGTAGCGAGCCGTCTCCCGACAAGTCACCACCTCCTGACGGCGATTCTCATCGGAGGACAAAGAGGTCACATCACGCCAGGTCTGTGCATCGTCGGAAGCCTGCACACGTCCCTGAATGGCAGGATAGCGCCAAGAGAGGCGCAGCGTGTCGAAGGCGACAGGGCGACCCAAATCGACGGCAATCCATTGCGGGACAGAGAGAGTATCGGCATCCGACCCACGGCCCTCCGCCATCCACATACTGGCGAAGCGGTTGCTGGGCAGCATGCCGCGCTCGTCGTCGGTAAAGACACACTCATAGAGACGCCAGTAGGCGCAGCCCTTCATTTTCAACCGGATGCGCAGGTGGTCGTAGCGTCCCTCGGCGACAGGTATCGACAGATCCATCAGGCGCAACGGCAGACGCTCGATAGCCTCCTGCTTGTTGGGGTCGGAGGCTGCCGTCTGGCGCGTGGCCTTGCCGGGGAGATCCTCACCACGCAAGGCACCGATCTCCTGCCATGCTGCCCCGTCGGGGGAGGCCTCGACGACGATCTCATAGCCACCATCGGCCTGCTGCTCGCGATAGGCCGCCCAGGCGTTGAGACGGAGGGACCGTGTCGCCACCGCCATGCCTGTCCAGTCGTACTGTATAAAAGCGTCATCGCCCATGACATAGACACTCGTCACGGTATTGCCGTCGAAAGTCTTCTCACGGTCGCGGAGCGACAACTCGCCATCGCTGGTCGTCACACGGACGCGGGCCGGTTCCTCCTGGCTGAGAATGCCGTCGGTGGCAAGCTGGGCCGTCAGATTGTAGTCGATGGAGGACGAGGCCCAGGCCTGCCGCATCCACGCCAGGTTGGCATAGTCGGCAGGGAGCGTCCGCTGCGGGATGAAGGCTTCGCGCTGGCGACCCGGATACTGACCGATACCACGCGTCTTGTCGTCGTCGGCCTTCGCCCAAAGGCTGAAAAGAATCAAGGGCAACAAGGCCCATAGTTTGTGATGCATCATAGGGAGAGCAAAATGTGTCTGGATGGTAGGGGCAGCCCTTCGGGATGGTCTCGGGATGCCTTCGGGATGGGAAGCAGGCGCATGGCCCGTGTCGGGGATCAGAAATCCTTCAGCCAGGACTTGAGATCCATCATCATCTCTTCGTGGAAACGGAAGCCGATCTTGCTACCCCAGCCATGACCACCGCTGGAATAGACATGGAGCGAGGCGGGCACGTCGTTCTTGTACATCTCGACATAGTAGTTGACGCCATTGATGGGCGACACCGTGTCGTCGTCGTCGCAAAGGACGATGAAGGCGCGGGGCGTGACACGCGAGACATGGAGGTCGGCGCTATACTTTTTCTGTTCCTTCTTCGAGGCGTGCTTGCCCAGGAGCGCGGTCATGCTGCCCTCGTGGGCCACTCCCTCCGTCATGGAGATGACGGGGTAAAAAAGAATCTGGAAGTCGGGCTTGGCATCGCCAGTAGAGGAAGTCGCCACCATGGCAGCAAGGTGGCCTCCGGCAGAGAATCCCATCACACCCACGTCGTTGCGGTTGAGCTTCCACGACGTAGCGTTGAGGCGTACGAGGCGCAACGCCTGCTCAGCATCCTCCACGGGCACCTCGGGACGGCCGTTGGGCAGGCGATACTTCAGGACGATGGCAGCGATGCCCTGGTTTTGGAAATACTCCGCCCAGTCGTAGCCCTCCTTCTCCATGGAAAGGCTGGAATAGCCGCCGCCCGGGAAGATCACCACCGCGCGGCCCGTGGCCTCCTTGTCGGAGGGCAGGAAGACGCGCACCTTGGCCGTGTCCTGCTTGTCGCCATTGCTGTGAGGAGGTTTGCCATTGTAAAGATTGGCATCAAAGACCATCTGGGCCTGTGCGCCGAGCGCGAGGATCGTCATCCCGGCAGCGAGAAAAAGCTTCTTGAATATCATTTCAGTTGTATTGTTTTTATGCGAAGACTGCTCCTTACGGACACCACAAGGCACGCTGTGATTGTCCGTCAACCACTTATCTTCGTGCAAAGTTATGAAAAATTGGGCGAAAGCATCCAAATGTTTAGAGATTTTAGTAAATTTGCAAACCGTAAACCATCCCCCTATGGTGGCTAAAGGTATTTTAATGGTTGGCCGCCACCCATTTAACAACTCCCCGAGGGTGGCACGGCGGGGGATGGGAAAGAAGAGAGAGAATATGTACATGTTAGACAAATTTCGCTACTGCCCCGTCTGTGGCAGCAAGCATTTCGAAGAGAGCACGGCAAAAAGCAAACGCTGCCGCAATTGTGGGTTTGAGTATTTCCTCAACGCCAGTAGTGCCACGGCAGCCTTCATCCTCAACGCACGCGGCGAACTGCTCGTGGAGCGGCGCAAGGAAGAACCCGGACGGGGCACGCTCGACCTGCCTGGCGGCTTCTGCGACGCAGGCGAGACGCTGGAGGAAGGCATGGTGCGCGAGGTACTGGAGGAGACCGGACTGACGCTGACGGAGGAGCCGCAGTATCTCTTCTCCATCCCCAACGTCTATCGCTATGGCGGATCGGAGGTGCCGACGCTGGACGCCTTCTTCCTCTTCCGCGTGGCCGACGGCCTGGAAACCAAGGCGGGCGATGATGCGGCAGAACTGATGTGGATCGCCCTGGCCGACATCCATACCGAAGAGTTTGGCCTGAGATCCATCCGGCGCGCGCTCCACCGATTCCTGGAGGCACACGCGGCGGGCAACCTTTGAAGCGTCGCTGCGCCATGATCCATCGACAAGGACTATCCAGCCGCCTCTTCGGCCTCGTGGCCGAACCGTTGCGGCGCAACACGAGTTTCTTCGTGTTTATGTATGTGCTCGGCGTGGTCGTCAGCGTGGTAGAGCTACCCGACAAACCCGACGCCAAGCTCTATGACAACCTGTGGCCGGAGCTGCTGTTCGATCTCTATGTGGTCTGCGCCATGCTGGCCCTGCTGCCCCAGCATCTGCGGAGATGGGTGCGGGGCGTGGTCTGCGCAACGGCCTATGTGGTCGCCATCGCCGACGTGTTCTGCTTCTGGAAATTTGGATCGGCCCTCACCCCCACGATGCTCCTGCTTGTCGGGGAGACCAACGGCAACGAGGCAAGCGAGTTTCTCTCAACTTACATCAACGCCTCGGTGATACTATCCCCCGTGGGCTGGCTGCTGCTGATTGCCGTCCTACAGCTTGCCACAGCCCTGCTCCTGCCCCGCCTACGAAAGCGGAAGGTGGGCGGACTGATCCTGCCTGCCGGGATGACGAGACAGGCGCGTCCCTGGCTGGAGGCCCTCCTGCTGGGACTGATCGTCGGGAGTATCATCACGTCGTGGCACAACAAGCGCGAGATGGGGGTCATGTTCTCGCAGCCGAACATCGGAGGTATAGAGCATGAGCTGACGCGCAACGACTGCGCACAGTTCTACCAGCCCATCTACCGGCTGGCTTTCAGCATCTTCTCCAACGAACTGGCCTCGCAGCAGGTGGAAAAACTGATCGAGGCAAAGGACCGGGTGCGCATCGACGGGTGTTCCTACCGCGTGCCCAATATCGTGCTGATCATCGGCGAGAGCTTTGGCAAGCACCACTCGCAGCAGTATGGCTACTTCATGCCCACGACGCCACGGCAGGTGGAATGGGAGAAGACGGGACAACTGGTGGCCTTCAGCGATGTCGTGGCTCCGTGGAACCTGACGAGCTTCGTCTTCAAGAATCTCTTCTCGATGCACGTCGTCGGGGAGAAGGGGGAGTGGTGCGACTATCCGCTCTTCCCCGAACTGTTTCGCAAGGCGGGCTACCACACGAGTTTCATCACGAACCAGTTTCTCCCCAAGGCCAAGGAGGCGGTCTATGATTTCAGCGGTGGCTTCTTCCTGAACCACCCGGAGCTCTCGGAGGCGATGTTTGACACACGCAACGCGAAGACTTTCGCCTACGACGAGGGGCTGCTCTCGGAGTATGACGAGCACCTGAAAAAGGCCAACACAGCCCACAACCTCATCCTCTTCCACCTCATGGGGCAGCACGTCAACTACCGCCAGCGCTACCCGAAGGGACGGGGACAGTTTCGTGCCGACGACTACAAGGATCGACGCCCCGAGCTCAACCACTACCAGCGGCGCGTCTTGTCAGAGTATGACAACGCCACGCTCTACAACGACAGCATCGTCGATCAGATCGTGCGACGCTTTGCCAACGAGGACGCGATCGTGATCTACGTCCCCGACCATGGCGAGGAGTGTTTCGAGGGATCACGGGGCTTCATCTGCCGCAACCATAGCGCAGCCATCGACTACGACTTGGCGCACTACGAGTTTGAGGTGCCATTCTGGATCTGGTGCTCGAAGTCGATGATAGCCAAGCATCCTGACCTCTACCAGGAGATTCGCGCGGCGAAAGACCGACGGCTGATGACCGACGCGCTACCCCACACGCTGCTCTACCTGGCCGGCATCAAGGCACCCGACTACCACGAGGCGTACAACGTGCTGTCGCCGAAGTATCAGGAGCGGCGCCCACGCATCTTGAAGAACCAGGCCGACTATGATCGGCTGAGAAGTAAAAAGTGAGAAGTAAAGAAAGAAGAAAGAAACAATGAACAAGTCACCCATCAGAGCCGACCGAGGACTGCTGAGCCGAAGCGAATGTCATGCGCTACGAGGCCTGGCGATCCTCGGCATCTTCCTCCACAACTACTGCCATTGGCTCGGCCCGGCGGTGAAGGAGAACGAGTACCAGTTCTTCCGCAGTCATGTGGAGGGACTACGCCATGCGCTGGGATGCCCCGACACATGGCTCCCCGTGCACCTGATCTCCTTCTTCGGCCACTATGGCGTGCCAGTATTCCTCTTTCTGAGCGCCTATGGACTGACGATGAAATATGAGCGGACACGGCGGCGGTATGACGATCCGCAGCCCAGGGACGCAAGTCCCGCGGCCTTTGTACGCTTCCATTTCCTCAAACTCTTCCGCATGATGATCGTCGGCTTCGTGGCCTTCACGATGCTCGATGCCATCACGCCCGGATCCCACACCTACCACTTGATGGACATCGTGGCGCAGATGGGGATGTTCAACAATCTCCTGCCCACTCCCGACCGCATCATCTGGCCAGGACCCTACTGGTTTTTCGGACTGATGCTGCAGCTCTATATCGTCTATCGGCTGCTGCTCTTCCGTCGCCATTGGGCTGTCACGGTAGGACTGATGGTCGTCTGCACGGTCATCCAGATGGCATGTGATCCGGAGAGCGAAGCGCTCAACCGGTGGCGATACAACTTCGTCGGAGGGATGCTGCCCTTCGGCGCGGGACTGCTCTACGCACGCTACGCCACGGGGCTTCTCTCATGGCGCGACGGTGTGGGCCATGCGCGCTTCGACACGCTCAACCTGATGGTCTCCGTGGTGCTCATCTTCCTACTGAGTTTCAACTACTGGACATGGTACCTCGTGCCTCTCTGTGTCTGCTCGGCCTCCATCGCCTGCGTACGCCTCGTCGGCGAGACGCCATGGCTCGACGGGGTCGGCAGGATACTGGTGTGGACGGGGACGCTGAGCGCGGCACTCTTCGTCTGCCACCCCATCACGCGCAAGATCTTCATACCCATCTCACATCATGGCGACGTCTATGCCGGACTGCTGCTCTATGTCATCGCCTCGCTCTGCCTGGCATGGCTCGTGGGCCTACTGATGGAAAAGATACCCAGTCCCACCCTGAAAAAGCCACAAGAAGCATGAGAATCAAGGACATCGAACTGGCCAATATCTCCCGATACCGAGGGGAACTGATGGGCATGGCCATGCTGTTTGTCGTGCTCTTCCACGTGGGACTGCCCCGCGAGGACGCCTTCTTCGGACTGCGCCGCATTGGCAATATCGGCGTGGATATGTTTCTGTTTCTCAGCGGCGTGGGACTCTGGTTCTCATGGACGAAGGGACAACAGGCGGGACGCTTTCTCCTGCGACGCCTCGTGCGCATCTATCCAGCATGGCTCGTGGCGGCATGCGCATTCTACATTCCCGACTTCATTCACCATGGGGGCCACAGCACGAGCCTCATAGACCTCATCGGAGACATCGCCATCAACTGGGATTTCTGGCTCCACGACGAACTGACCTTCTGGTATATCCCCGCCACGATGATGCTCTACCTCTTCACGCCAGCCTATCTGAGCCTCATCATCCGGCATCCCATCTACCGCTGGCTGCCCATCGTGATGATCATGTGGTGCATCCTCGTGCAGTATGTCACCCCCATCCATCAGGCGGTGGGCCACCTGGAAATCTTCTGGAGTCGCGTGCCCATCTACTTCATCGGCCTCAACGCTGGCAAAGCGGTGCAGGAGAAGCAGACGCTGGACGGCACCTCCATCTGGATGATACTGATCATGTTTGGCATGGCCTTTGCGTCGAGCGTGTTTCTGGAGCAGGTGCGCCATGGCGAGTTTCCCATCTTCCTGGAGCGGATGCTCTACATCCCGCTCACGGTGACGTCGATCCTGCTGCTCAACCGGGTGTTCCGACGCACGCCCAAGGCGTTCAACGGAGCCTGCCGCTTTGTGGGGGCACTCTCCCTGGAGGCATATCTCATCCACGACCACTTCGTGATGACCTACATCGAGCGACTGCACCTCGGCTACTGGCCGACATTTCTTATCACCATCGCCATCACCTTGCCTGTGGCCTGGGCGCTCCACACGATCCTGGCCCGCATGACGAAACCCATAGAAAAGCGAATCCAATGACTCACGAGACCATCAACAAGCCCACCCGGCAACACGGCGGACACCCCGTCGTGAGACTGATCCGCCCGAAACAATGGATCAAGAACCTTATCGTGCTGCTCCCCGTCTTCTTCGGAGGCGCACTCCTGCAGCCAGAGCCCATGACGAGCGGACTGATCACGGTATTGTCCTTCAGCTTCGCCGCATCGTCCATCTACTGCCTCAACGACCTCATCGACGTGGAGGACGACCGCCGCCACCCCGTGAAGTGTGCACGGCCCATCGCGTCGGGACAGGTGAGCGTACGCAAGGCGTGGGGACTCATGGGACTGATGTTTGCACTCGCGATGCTGGTGCTCCTCCTACTGCCGGAGAACCGCTGGGAAACGGGAGGCGTGATCGTCTTCTACTGGTTGCTCAACATCGCCTACTGCATGCGGCTGAAGCAGTATGCCATTATCGACGTGTGCATCGTCGCCTTCGGATTCGTACTGCGCCTGCTGGCGGGAGGACTGGCCTCGGGCATCTTCCTGAGCAAGTGGATCGTGCTCATGACCTTCTTGCTCATGCTCTTCCTCTCCTTTGCCAAGAGACGCGACGACGTGGTGAGGATGAACGAGACAGGGGAGGCACCGCGGAAGAACACCATCCGCTACAACCTCACGTTTATCAACCAGGCCATCACCATCACGGCCTCCGTGACCTTGGTCTGCTACATCATGTACACAGTCAGCCCGGAGGTGGTCAGCCACTATCAGTCGGACTATCTCTACCTGACGAGCATCTTCGTCATCCTCGGACTGCTACGCTACATCCAGCTGACGGTGGTGGACAAGCGGAGTGGCGACCCGACGAAAGTGATACTCCGCGACCGCTTCACGCAACTGATCGTGGCGGCATGGGGCGTGGCCTTCCTCGTCATGATCTATGTCATATAGCCGTGGACAGAAGGACTGTCTGCGGTCAATTTATCCATTATAAAGTAAAGTTTACTTATTCACTATCTAACAAGGCCTGTATATTGCTAAGGTAAGGTCTATATATAATATAAGATAAGGACGAGATGAAAATCTACGCTTTCGACTTCGACGGAACGCTGACACGACGCGACACGTTCATCGAGTTTATCCGCTATGTCTTCGGCACACGCCGTATGCTGACGGGCATCCTGCGCTTCGCTCCCATCCTCGTATTGATGAAGTTGGGACGCTACCCCAACTGGAAGGCGAAGCAACGGGTCTTCTCCTGGTTCTTCAAGGGGATGGAGATCGACAAATTTGACGACCTTTGCACGCGCTTTGCTCACGACTGCCAGTCGGTTCGGCGCGACGACGGCTTTGCCATCATCCGCCGTGCCCTCAACGAGGGACACCAGGTGATTGTCATCAGCGCGAGCATAGAAAACTGGGTGCGACCTTTCTTTGCTGAGTTTGGCGACCGGGTGGCCGTCTCCTGCACGAAGATCGACGTGCGCGAGGAACGGGTGACGGGACAGTTTCTCACCATGAACTGCTATGGGGCGGAAAAGCCCAAGCGGCTACTCCAGACTTTTCCGCTGCGGAAGACCTACCGCCTCGTGGCCTTCGGAGACAGTAGGGGTGACAAGGAACTGATAGAGGCTTCCGACACAGGCTATTTTCGCACTTCCAGCGGACAACTCCATTGTCAGCGAGGGGAGAAGGACCTCATCGTGGAGGAGGTGGAGCGCGACTTCCCCCGAAGCCTACCCACCTCAACCAAGATTATCGGCAACAAGACGCTGGACGAGATCATCCGCTTCGGAATCGTCGGCGTGGCTGCCACACTACTTCAGTATGGCTGCTACCTGCTGTTTATACTTTGGCTGATGCCCGCCCTGGCCAACACGCTGGCCTACCTCGTGAGCTTCGCCTTCAACTACATCGCCTCCACCCGCTTCACCTTCCGTGTGAAGGCGACTACGAAGCGGGGCATGGGTTTCGCGCTCTCCCACCTGGTGAACTACACGATGCAGACGCTGCTGCTGCAGATCTTCCTCTTTGTCGGCATGCCGAAGCAATGGGCGCTCATCCCTGTCTTCTGCGTCTGTGTGCCAGTCAACTTCCTACTGGTCCGGTTCTTCCTGCGAAAGTAGGATGCAGAGGCTCAGATAATGCAGAGACTTATCGAGCAAACATAGGACTATAAAACGGTAGGCTTGCCTCACGCTCAATACGATAAACAACCGATGGAACATCCATTAATAGACAAGAAACGACGATTCTCATTCATCCTCATCACCTCGCTCTTTGCGCTATGGGGATTTGCCAATGATATCACCAACCCGATGGTGGCGGCTTTTCAGACACTTCTGGAACTGTCGGCTGCCAAGGCTTCGCTTATCCAGTTTGCCTTCTACGGCGGCTACGCGACCATGGCGATTCCTGCAGCCTTGTTTATCCGGAAGTACAGTTACAAGCGGGGCATCCAACTGGGCCTACTCCTCTACGCCTGTGGGGCCTTCCTCTTCATCCCTGCGGCAGCCTACCAGGAGTTCTCATTCTTCTGCTTGTCGCTCTATATCCTCACCTTTGGGCTCGCCTTTCTGGAGACGACGGCCAACCCCTTCATCCTCTCGCTCGGTAGCAAGGCGACCTCGACACGCCGTCTCAACCTCGCACAGGCCTTCAATCCCATCGGATCGCTCTGTGGCATGGCTATCGCGTCGCTCATCGTACTGCCCCAGTTGATCTCGGATCAACGGGATGAAGCGGGTGCCATCCTCTACCCCACCCTCTTAGCAACAGAGAAGGCTGCCATCCGTCTTCATGATATCGCCATCATCCGCGACCCCTATGTAGCCTTGGGGCTGGTGGTGGTAGCGATTCTCGTGGTGGTGACGGTCGCCAAGATGCCAGACGTGGCGGAGCAGAAAACGAAACTCGACGTGAAAGCATCACTTAGACGGCTATGGAAGAACCGTTTGTACCGTCAGGGGGTGGTGACACAAGTGTTTTATGTAGCGGCTCAAATTATGGTGTGGACCTTCATCATCCAGTATGCAGACCATCTGGGTATCGACAAGGCCATGGCGCAGATGTATAACATCGTCGCCATGTCGCTCTCGCTGACAGGCCGGTTTGTGGGTACTTGGCTGATGAAATACGTCAGTTCACGCAAGTTGCTCACCCTCTTCGCTATCGGCGCATCAATCTGTACTCTTGGCACCATCCTGCTGGTCAACATGGCGGGACTCTACTGTCTGGTGGCCATCTCGGCATTTATGTCCATCATGTTCCCATCCATCTACGGCATTGCCTTGGAAGACGTGGAGGATCGCGACACCACTCTCGGCGCAGCCTTTCTGGTAGAGGCCATTGTCGGTGGCAGCATTCTCCCACCTCTGCAAGGATGGATCATCGACCAAGGAGTCGTGTTCGGTCTCCCTGCCGTCAACTTCTCCTTCGTTCTCCCACTCTTCTGCTTCGTCCTCATCTTCTTCTACGGACGACGCGCCATGCACAGCCAATGTAGGAGCGCGGAATAAGGAGGCGTTGAGGACAACAATGTAGGAAGACCTCTCATCAACCCAAAAGCAGCAAGATAATATGAAGGACGGCACATAGATCGCGTGATAAAGACTGACAACAAGACGGCGGGCAACGGAAAGGGATTAACACCTTTCTGTTGCCCGCCGCTGTATCGGGACAGTCTCTCGGGAAGACTGCTCACCGTGGCTGAAACCTGAGGCTTATGCCAGCGTCAGCTCTACGACGTAGTCGTCGCCAGACGGCTGCTCGGGGAGCGTGAGAACATAGCCATTGGCAACGGCCTTAAACTCGACCTTCTTACCGTTGATGAAGACCTTGGCAGCCTTCACCTTGCGGTCGCCCGTCGGGACGAAGAGGGCCTTGTCCTGCAGAGAGAGGATGTGGATGAAGAGGCGGTTGCCCTTCTGCGTGCTCACACCCCAGTCGTGCGGGGCTACGAGGCCACCACGCGTACCATAGATGGTGTCGCCATACTTGCCGAGGAACTGTCCGATGTACTGCAGGCGCTCGACAGCCTCAACGGGAAGCTGACCATCAGGACGCGGACCGACATTGAGCAGGAGGTTGCAGTTCTTGCCTGCTGCACGCACCAGCTCACGGACGAGGGTCTGCTTCGACTTGTAATTCTTGTCCGTGATGCTATAGCCCCAAGTGTAGTTCATCGTCAGGCAGGTCTCCAGCGGGAGCTGGCTGACATCCTGTCCACTCAGACCGTAGGTATTCTCACCGGGGAGGTCCTGCTCGAAGATCTGGATGTCCTCACCAGGATAGGGCTTGCCATGGTGGTTGTTGGCAACGATACACTGGGGCTGGAGCTGATGGATCATGGCATACTGCTCATCGAGCTCCCAGTTGAACGGGGTCTTGTCCTCATCATGGTCCCACCATCCGTCGAACCAGATGCAATCGACACGACCGTAGTTGGTGAGTAACTCGCGGAGCTGGTTGTTCATGAAGTTATAATAGCTACGCCAGTTCTGCTTATCCGTAGGACGGCCGAGCTTCTTGCCCGTGCGGCCGAGCGGATAGTCGAGGCGACGCCAGTCGAGGTGGCTGTAGTAGAGGTGGAGGCTCAAGCCGCCATTGTGGCAAGCGTCGGCCAGCTCCTTCAGGATGTCGCGCTTGAAGGGAGTGCCATCAACGATATTGTAAGTGTCCTGGGCGGTATGCCACATGGAGAAACCGTCGTGGTGACGGGTGGTGAAGGTGATATACTTGGCACCCGCCTCACGGAACGTGCGCACCCACTCGTCGGCATTGAAGCGAGACGGATAGAAACCGTCGGCCAAATGCGGATACTCCTGATAGTTGATACTCTTGTTGTTCATCACCCACTCGCCGTCGCCGAGCATGGAGTAGATACCCCAGTGGATGAAAATACCAAACTTGAAGTCCTGGAATTCCTTTTGGCTCTGCTTGACCTGCTCCGAAGGCTGATACTGCGCCATCGTCGTCATGCTCACGAGCAACGCCAAAATCGAAAAGATAGTCTTCTTCATCGTGTTGATTGCTTTGAAAGTTTTTATTTACGAATTGTCTTTAGTATTGTTATTTCAGGTGGTAAAGTTACGATAATAATCCCGAATGGACAAAATTCACACGGTATTTCTTCCCGCTTCGGCCAAAAAGCCGTATTTTTGCAGTTGCTGAAACCATCATTTACAAAATATGAGATACACAACGAACTATTGCCGGCGAGTTATAACTCTTCTGGCAATGTTTCTTCCGCTGACCTCTCATGCACAAATATCACTTGTCGAGCGAGGCAAGCCAGCGGCACAAATCGTACTGACGGACACGACCCATGCTGCTCGCCGGGCTGCCGAGGTGATGAACTATTTCGTCGAGAAACTGACTGGGACGATGCTGCCCGTAGGACTTCGGGCAGAGAAAAAGCCCCGACAGATCGTCTTCATCGGCGGCAAGACGGACCAGGCGGGTGAGGACGGATTCCAAATCAGTTGCCACAACGGCACCATGCGCATCCTGTCGGGAGGCGACAAGGGAGCTATCCTCGGAGTGGCACACCTACTGGAACGCTATTGTGGCATCAACTATCTGGGAAAGGACGCCTGGACGGTGAACCATGTACAAGGCTACAAGGTCCAGAAGGTGGGCGAGCTACAGTTGCCCGCCATCGAATGGGCGGAAACTCCGGCCTTCCGCTACAGACAGTCGGTAAGCTATAGCGAGCGCGACCCGCTGTTTGTCGATTGGTATGGAATGGAACGTCCCAACCAGATGTTCATGGACAACCTGTGGGTACACACTTTCGACAAGATTCTCCCAAGCCGCGTCTATGGGAAGGCGCATCCGGAATGGTATGCCCTCATCAATGGCAGACGCCAGCCAGGATCTCACAGCCAGTGGTGTCTGACCAATGAGCAACTGTTTGTGCAGGTCTGCCACAACCTCGACAGTATCTTCGCCCGCAACCCGGGCATGAAAATGATCTCCATCAGTCAGAACGACGGCAACTTTACCAATTGCCATTGCGAGAAATGCACGGAGGTGGAGACGGAGGAAGGTTCTGCCAGCGGCCCGATCATCCGATTTCTCAACCGCCTGGCCTCGCGCTACCCCGACAAGGAGTTCTCTACCCTCGCCTACCTCTATAGTATGCAACCGCCAAGACTGGTCAAACCGCTTCCCAACGTCAACATCATGCTCTGCAGCATTGACGCCAAGCGCGAGGTGCCTCTGACGGACAATGAGAGCGGACGCGACTTCGTAAGGGCCCTGGAGGGCTGGAGCCGCATCTCCAACAACATCTTCGTCTGGGACTATGGCATCAACTTCGACAATATGGTGGCACCATTCCCCAACTTCCATGTCTTGGCACCCAACGTCCAACTCTTCCACCGCAACCACGCCAACATGCTGTTTGAGCAGGTGAACGGCTACGAGGGAGCAGACTTCGCCGAACTGCGTGCTTACATGATTGCCAAACTGATGTGGAATCCCTATCAGGACGCCGACTCGCTCATGCGCGTCTTCCTCACAGACTATTATGGCGAGGAGGCAGGCACCGAACTCTACTCTTATCGGAAGATCATGGAGGGTGCGCTGCTGAGCAGTCATGTGCCACTATGGATTTACGACTCGCCCATCACCCACAAGGACGGAATGCTCTCCGACGACCTGATGCACACCTACGCCCGACTCTTCGACAAAGCAGAGGCGGCAGTCCGTGGCGATAGCATCTTGCTCCAGCGAGTGCAGATCAGCCGGTTGCCGCTGCAATATGCCGAACTGGAGATAGCCCGCACAAGGGGTATCGACGACGAGAAGGGTGTGGAGACAAAGGTGAAATGCTTTCGCGAACGATCCGTACGTTTCGGTGTGGAGTCGCTCAACGAGCGCGGCAACGCACCTGCCGACTATTGCGACTTGTATCTGAAGCGCTTCCTCCCCTCGCGTGTCGTCACCCAAGCGAAGGGCGCTACGGTGGTCTTCAACACAGCTCCCCACGACCGCTACCAAGAAATGGCTTCCACCGCCCTTACCGATGGCCTCTTCGGTGGATCGAGCTTCGTGGAGGGATGGGTAGGATGGGAAGGGACCAATCCTGACTTCACCCTCGATCTTGGCAGGGAGACCAGCATCTCTGCCATAAGCACCGACTTCCTCCACCAGTTGGGCGCCTGGGTACTCCTACCCAAAGAGGTGCGCTACGAGGTCAGTAATGACGGAAAAGAGTTTCAGCCTTTTGGCGAACCCTTGGTGATGAAGGAAGACCGCGACATCGCCGTCAAGTTTGTCGAAGGCAAGGTCAGCGTGGCACAACCTGTCTCTACACGTTTCATCCGCGTGCGCATCAAGGCCGCGGGAATGTGCCCCGACTGGCACTACGGCGTCGGCTATCCTGCCTGGTGCTTCATCGACGAAGTGCGGGTGGAATAAATGCCAATGAATACCTAAACAAATATCAAACGGGCTTGCAAGCTTTCGGACACCTGGGTGTCACGCGACTTGCAAGCCCGTTTGGCTAAAAGACCTGGAGAGGATTACTGTGCGTTGAAGGCTGCCAGAATCTTTTCGGCAGTAGCCTTCATCTCCTCCTCGCTCAACTGGACGTGGCGATGGAAATCGACATCGCCCTCGGAGTTGATGGGCAGAAGATGGATGTGGGCATGGGGCACTTCGAGGCCGAGCACCACCTGGGCCACCTTCTTGCAGGGGAAGGCTGTGCGGATGGCTTTGGCGACACGCTTGGCGAAGACCTCAAACTCGGCCAGCTCGCCGTCCTCCATGTCGAAGATGTAATCCACTTCCCGACGAGGGATGACCAACGTATGGGCCTGGACGACGGGGTTGATGTCGAGGAAAGCATAAAACTTCTCGCTTTCCGCACACTTGTAGCTGGGAATCTCACCAGCAGCAATCTTGCTGAAAATATCCATAATCGTAATTATTCGAGGGTGATCTTGTCTATGCGCAACTTGATCGTACCACGCGGAATGGCAATTTCCACCACATCGCCGACCTTCTTGTTGAGCAAGCCTTGCGCGATCGGAGTCTTGATGGAGATCTTGCCCACCTTGATGTTGGCCTCGTTCTCGCTGACGATGGTGTAGCGCATCTTCATGTTGTTGGCCATGTTGGTCATCTCCACGGTCGAAAGGATCTGCACCGCCTCTGTGCTGAGACGTGAGGTGTCGATAACCTTCGCCTCGGCGATAGCCAACTTCAGCTGGTTGATCTTTGTCTCCAAGTGGGCCTGTGCCTCCTTGGCAGCATCATACTCCGCATTCTCACTCAAATCGCCCTTGTCGCGCGCCTCGGCGATGGCTGCCGAAGCCTTCGGGCGCTCTACCGTCTCCAACTGTTGGAGCTGGGCTACCATTTCATCGTAGCCCTTCTGTGACATATAAGCCATAATTTATTCTGCTTTTTAGATTTTTTCGTTTGTTTCAAACTACACAAAAAACGAGAATCCCGACATGTTCATCATGCCGGAATTCCTGTTTCCTCTGTACTCTATTTTTACTATGCGCTGCAAAGTTATCCTTTTTTTTCCGAACGGGGAAATTTTCTGCTCAAAAGTTTGCTCATGTAGATAGAATTTAATAATTTTGTCCCCAATGTTTAATAGAAAACCATGAATATGAGAACTAACAAAAGAGCCATTTTAACTCTGACGTTAAGCCTTTTGGCACTACTATGTTTTGCCCAAGGGAATCCCGTCAAATTTAAGGCGAGTAAGAAACAAGTGTCGGACACCGAGGTACAGGTGATGTTCACCATGTCCATCAGCAAGGGCTGGCACGTCTATTCCACCGGTCTCCCCGCGGATGGTCCGGTCTCTGCGACCTTACACACAGATAAGGCCGAGGGTGTGAAACCCATTGGTGGGTTGCAGCACATTGGACGCGAGATTAGCGAGATGGATCCCATCTTTGGCATAAAGCTTCGCTATTTCGAGAACAACGTCACTTTCGTACAGAAATACAAGATTACAGGCAAGACCTACAACGTCAAGGGCTACCTGGAGTTTGGCGCATGCAACGACGAGATGTGTATGCCGCCGACGTCCGTGGAGTTCAACTATAGTGGTGAAGGCCCCAAGGACGCACCTGCCCCCACTGAGGACAAAGCTGCCGAAGAGGAGGCCAAGACGGATGTTGCCGCTGCTGGCGACTCTGCCAAGGCTGCTGCTGGCGACTCTACCGCCACTGCCGTCAAGGCTGACACGGGCACCGCTGGCGTGGGTTCAGACCTCTGGACACCGGTCATCAAGGAGCTGAAGGCTTTTGAGGACGGTCAGAGCACCAAGAACAAGTCGGTTTGGTACATCTTCCTGATGGGTATCGTCGGTGGTTTCGTAGCCCTGCTCACGCCGTGCGTATGGCCGATTATCCCGATGACGGTGAGCTTCTTCCTGAAGCGTTCCAAGGACAGCAAGAGCAAGGGTATCCGCGACGCTGCCACCTATGGTATCTCCATCATCGTCATCTACATGGCCCTTGCGCTCATTGTGACGGCACTCCTTGGCCCACAGCGCCTCAACGAGTTGGCTACCAACGCACCGTTCAATATCTTCTTCTTCCTCCTGCTGGTTGTCTTCGCTTTCAGCTTCTTCGGATGGTTTGAGTTGCAGCTGCCCTCATCATGGGGTAACGCCGTCGATACGAAGGCTTCCACCACTACAGGACTTCTCTCCATCGCCCTGATGGCCTTCACCCTCTGCCTCGTCAGCTTCTCTTGCACGGCCCCGATTATCGGTCTGCTGCTTGTGGAGGCCGCTACGAGTGGCGACTGGGTGGCTCCGACAGTAGGTATGTTCGGCTTCGCCCTCGCTTTGGCCCTGCCGTTCTCACTCTTCGCCATGTTCCCGACCTGGCTGCAGAAGGCTCCGAAGTCGGGCTCTTGGATGAACATGATCAAGGTAGTGCTGGGCTTCGTCGAGTTGGCCTTCTCTCTGAAGTTCCTCTCCGTGGCCGACCTCGCCTACGGTTGGGGCATCCTCGACCGCGAGACGTTCCTCGCCCTGTGGATCATGATCTTCGCCTTCATGGGCTTCTACCTCATCGGCTGGCTCAAGTTCCCGCACGATGACCAGGAGCAGAAGGCTATGCCGGTGCCCTGCATCATGATGGGTCTCTGCTCTTTGGCCTTCGCCGTCTATATGGTGCCTGGCCTCTGGGGTGCTCCCTGTAAGGCTGTCAGTGCATTCTCGCCGCCTATGAACACGCAGGACTTCAACCTCAACAAGGCCGAGGAGGTACATCCCGCCTACACGTCTTACGAAGAGGGTATGGCTGCCGCTAAGGCTGCTGGCAAGCCCGTCATGCTCGACTTTACCGGTTTCGGCTGCGTCAACTGCCGCAAGATGGAGTCTGCTGTCTGGACAGACAATGAGGTCTCTGAGCGTCTGACCAAGGACTACGTCCTCATCTCCCTCTTCGTCGATGACAAGACGCCGCTCGACAAGCCGATGGAGGTGAAGAACCCGGATGGTACGACCCGCACGCTGCGCACCGTTGGTGACAAGTGGTCTTACTTGGAGCAGACGAAGTTTGGCTACCTCGCACAGCCGTTCCACGTGACGGTCGATAACGAGGGTAAGCCGCTCTCTGGTAGCTTCGTCTATAAGGAGGACATCCCGGGCTACATCAAGTTCCTCGACAAGGGTCTTGAGAACTACAAGAAGTAACATAATCTGATTGCCCTTGGGTGATCCCATCAATAGGAAAGGCCGTCGCCACATGCTGACATCAGCAACGGGCGACGGCCTTTCTTTTTTCCTATAGAGCAGAGATAGCAACGCCCCCACAGTCTTTGATTGACTGTGGGGGCGTATCATGTCCGATGATTTGGAGTTAGGTCGTTATTAGGCCATAGGACTGAATTCATCCTTGGTTACGCCACAGATGGGGCAAGTCCAATCGGCAGGAATACTTTCGAACGGCGTACCAGGAGCTATACCACTATCAGGATCGCCTTGTGCGGGGTCATAGACGTAGCCGCAAACGTCACATACATACTTTTTCATAATGTCTTTGTTTTCGTTATCAATCGTTTATTGTTCTCTTTACGGTTGCAAAGATAAACATCCTTTTTGAGACCACAAAAGAAAAGATGTTAAACTTTGTATTTATTACAATGTTTAAATGCGTTAGCGTGCGTTATTTCTCTATCAAGCAGACGGCATAGGCCGAGATGCCCTCCTTGCGGCCTGTAAAGCCGAGACGCTCGGTGGTCGTCGCCTTGATGGAGACACAGTCCGGATCGCAGCCAATGACGGCGGCAAGGCAGTCGCGCATGGCGTCGATATGAGGACTGAGCTTCGGTCTTTCGGCACACACTGTCGCGTCAATATTGCCCAAATGGTAGCCCTTCTCTGCGAGGAGAGCAACCGTGTCACGGAGGATGATCTTAGAGTCCATATTTTTTGTAGCCTCCGACGTATCGGGGAAGTGATAGCCGATATCGCGCATATTGGCAGCACCAAGCATCGCGTCACAGATGGCGTGTATCAGCACGTCTGCATCGCTATGGCCGTCGAGACCACGGTCGTGGGCTATCTTGATGCCTCCCAGCCAGAGGTCGCGCCCCTCCACCAATCGGTGGACATCATATCCAAATCCTACCCGTATCATTATCTGCGTCTGAACAAGTCCTTGACACCATCGAGGTCGAACGAGAGCGAGAAGCGGAGCGTCTGGTCGAGCGGATTGCTCTTGGCTGTAGCGATGACATAGCCTGCATCAAGCGAGAAGACGTTCATACGGAAGCCCGCACCAACGGTGAAATACTTACGATTACCCTTGTTCTCACTCTCATGGTGGTAGCCTGCACGAAGGGAGAACTTATCATTATAGACATACTCTGCACCAACACTCCATTGTATCTCCTGCAGTTCCTCCTTGAAGCCACCCGGCGCATCGCCGAAACTCTTGAAGATGCCACTGATGGAAGATAGGTCGTAGTAGTCGGTCTGCAAGCGCTGCTCATACTGCTCGTCGGTCTCGTTGTCCTCACGCTGCGGATAGGTAGGGACAAGCAACTTGTTGGCATCGGCAGCTATGGTGAAGCGGTTGTACTCGTCGATAGGGATCATGAGAGACGCACCCAGTCGCATGTTTGTCGGGATAAACTCCGAACGGTTGTCGCCACCAAAGGTGATCTTCGAACCGATGTTGGAGATGTTGAGTCCCAATCCGAGCTGACACTCGCGGCTTCCGAGATTGACATAGTTCTGATAGTAGCAAGCGATATCAGCAGCGAAAGCCGATCCTGGCGACGTGTCCTCAGTGTAGTCGTAGGTCAGGTCGGAATAGATGAAGCGCACGGCCGCACCCAGGGAGAACGTCTCGGAGAGCATCAGCGAGTAGCCTACATCAACGGACATCTCATAGGGATTGATGGTCATGTCGCCCGTGTTGTCCAAACTCGAACTGGTCTGCACCTCACCAAGGGAGAAGTAGCGCAGGGAGGCCGATACGGCACTGTAGTCGCCAATGCGGTAGTAGCCCGAGAGGTAGGCCAAGTCCATATCGTTGACCAACTGGCGCAGCCATGGCGTGTAGTTGAGCGAGACGCCAGCCCGCGAGATAGTGAACGGATACTTGGCCGGATTCCAATACTGTGAGGCCACATCAGGGTCGGTAGCTGCTCCGACATCACCCATACCACCAGCCCGAGCGTCCGGGGCAATGGACTGTGAGGTCACGGCGGAGTTGACCGGATTGAACATATCCTTCTTGTCCTGGGCATAGGTCGTGAGCGACAGCGCCGACAAGAGGACGATACCGACATACTTATTTTGACTGTTCATACGCGTATATTTCATTCTGTGTGTATGATTAAAACGCAAATCGTGCTTACTTATTGTTGATGATAATCAGTTTCTTGGCTTTGGAGACCCGCTCGCCGCCATCCGAACCGATAGAGGCACGGTAGAGATAGACTCCCGTCTGCAGTTTTGCTCCGCCATCGGTGCAGAGATCCCAGCGCACGGTATAGGCGCTGCCCGTCGAGGTGCCGCTCTCCGTGTGGCGCCACAACTCGCGTCCACTCATGTCGAAGACGGAAATCTCAACTTCAACCTCAGCGCCCGTGAAGTTGTGGTTGACGATGAAGGTAGTCTCCGTCGTGGCGGGATTGTTGGTGCAACTGATGCTCTCGATGGAAGGTTTCAGTCCTTTGACGACCTGGAAGTTGAGCACGGCGGTGGAAGCATTGTTCAACATATCCCAGGCACGGAAGCGCAACTGATGCGCGCCCTCGGAGAGTTCAGGCAGCGAATACCAGGTAGAACCGCTGGTATAAGTGCCGAAGTCGAACGTGAAGTTCTCATTGAGATTGAAAGTCAGGTTCGGGTCTCCATCGATGCAAAGCTGCAAGTCGTGCCCCATACCGCTGCCCGTGGCGTTGATGCCATCCTTGTCCGTGACGTTGGCCACGAAATAGGGCGTGGTATTGACGCTTCCCCCATCGACAAACGAGGGTGTATTGAGGTAGCAGTAGATCGACGGTCCAATACTGTCGTTGCGCACCGTCTCCGAACCATAGATGAAGAAGCGGTCCTCGGCACCATGGGCCAGTTGCGTATGGTCGTCGCTGACAGCATAGACATTGATGAGTCCGCTACCACTGGCGTAGTTGATATCGAAAGGCACGGCGAAGGTAAACTGGAACTCGCCATTGCGCACACTGTCGGAACCATTGAAGAGCACCTTCTGCCGGTCGTAATACTGGAACGCGGAGTTGGAAGTCTCCTCCTGCTTCTTGCACGTCACCATCTCGCGGGTGTCGCGGACCGTGGCCGTCATCTGACCGTTGAAGCCTGCGAGGGTTTCCTCCTGACGCATGACACGCCCCTTGACCCGAGCCACACTACCCGCTTTGAGGATGATATCCTGCTTGCCTCCCGCGGGCAGTCCGTTGATACTATCAATGACCACGTCGAAGGTAGGCAGGTTGAGAGCCAAGGCCGGATCGCCAAGGAGCGAATACTGGAGTTTGTTGAGCGTGCGGTCCTGGCCCGTACTGATAACATCGTTCTTGGCCAGGCGCTGGGCCTCACCCATTGTGGTGGGCTTGCCATTGGTGAAGCTCAACACATGGCGCAGAAAGGCATTGTTGATAAACTTATTGTAATAGGCATAGACCGTGCGCGTCGTGCCCCAAAAGGCCACGGATCCACCCTGCGCGTTGAGCAGGGCGGTCTCGCCGATCGTCTCCTTGCGCGTGTCGAAAGGCATGACATCACAAGAGGCCGTGATCCAAAGCGGCAGGTTCTGATTGGTGAACGTGCGGAAGTCGCTGATGGTAAGTACTGACTCGTGGGAGATCTGATACTCCACACCGTGGCCCGCATAGTCCATGACGAGGGCGCCCGCCTGCTGTTGCTGCTTGAGGAGGCGCGAGACCTCCGGATAGCGATTGCCCGTGGAGGTGCTGACGCGCGTATAGGCGTCCCACATCACCTTCTTGATCTGATAGCCCGGATAGAGCTGGCCGATATATTCCGCCGTGGCATCTACATCGCGCATGTGGAGATTGTTGTTGCCATCGTCGCCCATAAACATGATAGTGTTGGCCCAGTCGCCTGCATGGGCGTTGTTGGCATAGGCAATGATCTTATCGACTACGGCCTTGGCTTCCGCCGTTGTGGTGACAGGAATGCGCCCCACGGCCACATCCTCCTTGTCGTTGCGAATCGAAGCGCCACCCTCGCCCTCGTCGAGCAGCGTCATCCATCCGTCGTTGACATAGCAGTCGGTCTCAGAGAAGGAGTTTTCGCTCTCGTGGGCCAGCAGATAGTCATCGGCGTTGAGCGAGCGACACTCAGGTGTGAGCATACGGCAGTCCCAGACGGCATCGCCAAAGAGCAGCAGGTGCTTGGGCATCTGGGCCTCGTCGTCTCCTGCCCGGTCGTAGAGCATCTTGAGGTAGCGACGGTAGGCATTGGCGTCGGGTGTGCCACTGGAAAACTCATTGTAGAGTTCATCGGCCGGCACGATATTCACGCGCATCGAGTCGCGGTCGCGATGCATCTGTGCCAAGCGCTCAGCCTGCGGTCGCAACTTCTGGCTCGTCGGGATGATGATGACGAGGTCGGCCTGCGGGTCGGCGTGGTGGTCCTGGTTGGTAATGGCATAGACATACTCGGGCACGGGGAAGGGATCCGTAGCCAGGCGCGGCTGCGGTTTCGGGCGCTCGTAGGCATAGCTGATGTAGTCCATGCGCACAGGGCCTCCCGAGAGCGTCGTCACCGTGATCGTGTCGGAGGTAGTGTGTTCGATTTTATAAGTATTCTCAGCCTCCACGGCGGCATTATACGACGAGAGGCGCAGACTGGCGTTGCCGAGATCCTTTCCGTTGAGGCGATACTGCACCGAAGCGGCAGCACCAGCCGTCACGGCGATAGTGAGGTTGGCCATGCGATTCTCTCCCGCGGAGTGGGAGAAGACATAGGTGCGCGACTTCCCCTGCTCGATCGGATCGTTCTCGAAGAGGTTGCGGCCACCCTGATACCAAGAGAAGTTATCCACCTCGCGGAGCGCATGATAGTCGTCGGCCAAAGGATAGCAGTCGGCGATAAACTGGGCGGAGTCCACCATGAGCGGCGTCTTTCCGTCGGTCTCGGTAAGGAAATAGTAGCCATAGTCTGAGTATGGATTGCGGGTACGCCGCGTGGCCTCCTTGTTCTCCCAGCTCACGGGACCTTTGGCGTAGAATAAGCGGCGGTCGCCGATCATCGTAGAAGCCACCTCGGGCAAATCGTCGGTGGCGGCAAGATCGCTCTTGTGCAACTCCTCGTTTTGGAGGTTGCCACCATAACCGAAGATGCGCACGCGGCTCAGGTCGCTAAAGCCCGCCTGCCGCGCCAACTGAGAGGTCAATTGATAGATGCCCGACTCGGGAACGCGAATCTTCACCCAGCGTCCCTCACGCAGGACGGAGTGCTTCGCATAGATGGCCGCATCCTCCGAGGACGTTAAGTCCCTCTGCGTTCCCGCATGCGACGGTGCCTTCAGCGACGGTTTGGGCTGGGAGGTGACGGCGATCATGAAGGAGACGAGAAACTGCAGGCGCCCCTCACGGCGCACGACGGGACAGAGCGAGAAGTCGAGGCGTCCCTTCTTGCGGTCCACGACGATGTGCTGCTCTATCTCGGGCAGTCGTCCGGGATCTGCCGAGGGGGCCAAGGCGAGGTAGCGGAGCGAGTCGCGCCGCCCCATGTCGAGAAACTCGGGGTAGCGTATTTCGAGCGTGTAGATGCTGTACGCATAGTGCTTTCCCAAGGGGATGGCATAGCTGAAACGAGGCAACATCGTGTCGATGGCAATGTCGTCAACTGTCAGATTGAAGAATCGCTGTTGTTGCGCCTGGCCCTGCAAGCCGCAGAGGAGGGCGAAGAGCAGCAATATGGAGTGGCGGAATACTTTCATACCATGCTAATATAATATAAGAAAATAACGGCGGAAAGCGGGTTTTATTGTGGAGCAGGCGAAATAGAATATTTGTCCCCTTACTCCCTTCGTGTTTACCTGTCGGTGGCAGAACGGCGAGCGATCGCTTACCTGGTCTCCCAAGGCGCGCGATCGTCCCCCGTACTGTTTCCGACAGGACTCTGAAATCGATCGGGTTAATGGTTTCAGTATATGGACCCTTGCGGGTTCTTTCACAGTCCTTGTTTGGCAATCAGCTGCCTATATATTATCCAGTAAGTATGCGTTTTCCACAACCCTGCAAGGTAGGGTGTTCAAAATCCGTTTAAAATCCGACGCATTTTTTCCCTAAGGTA